>JACCDO010029522.1_pt1 | contig 12298 bp, 11 predicted proteins | sample 7446101 | NCBI WGS metagenome assembly JACCDO01 (sample SAMN15323440, study PRJNA562643) | freshwater metagenome | isolation source: river surface water | place: USA:Blue River Watershed | collected 2017-08-16 | reverse complement strand
GTTTAACAATAGATTTGGATACAACAAAAATAGTACAAAAAACTGGTATAAATGATTTGGGTTCATATAAATTTAAATTAGAATTAGTATATAATGGATTACTTAGTGAAGCAGAAAGCAAAAAAGTATCAGACAAAAAACCCTATTATGTAAAGGAGGATATAAATGAAGCTGAATATAAATTTTTTAATCCTATTACAGATTTTATTACAGATGATAAAATATTAAATTTATTACCAATAGATATAAGTACTCTTAAAAATAAATTAGAAGCTGATGCTATTAGATTTTATATAGTAAGACATGGACAAGCAGAACATAATGAGAAGAATTTTTTAAATAAATTTAAATTTGGAGAAAAATTTAATCCAAAAGGAGCACTAGCAGGATTAGGAGGAATAATAGACACATCTGTTACACAATTAGGACAACAACAAGCAACTGAAGCAGCATCCGAATTTGAAAATATTTTAGGTCCTAATCAACATATAGATATTGTGTTTGCTTCTGATTTACAGAGAACAAGACAGACTTTATTGCCATTTTTTGAATTACCAAATGTGATTCTAGAAAAAACAATTATAATTGACCCTTGTGCCAATGAATTGGGATTAAATGGCGATGGAACTGGGAACTGTTGGGAAAAAACTGCTTCTTCTTGGAAAAAACTATCACGTGAAAATTATCCTGATTGTACTCCTAAGACTTGCCCAGTAATTAAATCTTTAACTGGAGATAATATTACTATTGATTGGAGTCTATATTCATTATTTTATAAGCACTATAAAAATAATATACGTGGTTATCCAAATTCAGAAGACCACCCTAATTGTGCTGATACAAATATGATTGCGATGGCTGTATTTTATTTATTAAATTTATATAAACCGATAGCACAAGAGCCTGAATATGAAATAGAATATGACGAAGACGGAAATATAATGGTTGGCGGTAGAAAAACAAGAAATAGAAAGAGAAATAGAAATTATAAGAAGAAAACTATAAGAAGGGTTCGTGGTAAAAGTCGTGGTAAATATAGAAAATAAATTTATAATTCTTTGTCGTCAAAATACATAAATAATTATATAAATAGAATTCATAAAAATGGGAAATATGTTTTGTAGTGCACCGCCATCAGTTAGTATACCTATTATAGAGACTATTGAAGAGACAAAAGAGGAACCCAAAGAGGTTGTTGAAGAGACAAAAGAGGAACCCAAAGAGGTTTTAACAAAAGAGGAACCTATTGTTGTCAAGGAAGAAATAAAAGAGGAACCTATTGTTGTAAAGGAAGAAATTAAAGATGAACCTATTGTTGTAAAAGAAGAAATTAAAGATGAACCTATTGTTGTCAAGGAAGAAACAAAAACAGAAGAAGTTAGTGTTGTTTTAGATTCTAATACTGACAATAAAATACAAGAAGATGTAAAAATAGAAACTTTAGAAAATATACCAACTAACAATGAGTGCTCTTTAAGTGATACATCATCAACTACATCATCTGTTGATAACACTATTAAAGAAGATGAACCTGAGCCTGCTAAGAAAAAACGAGGCAGAAAGAAGAAGGGTCATTAAAAAATTGAATTTTAATAACTTAAAATGTAAGTAAGTTATTAAACTAAACCAAAATATTATTTATAGAATTATGATAAACTCTTTTATACAGAAGAATGTTATGTATTTAAAAAATAACACATTTAAGAAACATTCAAGTGGAAATTATGGCATGTATGGTCTTAATTTTATAGGCACTAATGTTGTTATTAAGATAAATGATGAATTATGGAAGTTTCTTTATTGGGAACCTGGAACAGAAAACGCCACATTTATAAATTCAGATAGTAAGTTGATCATATTTAATCCACGAAATATTTATTACAGCGATAAAAGAAATACTATTATGCGAATGGAGGAACAAATAAAAGAAGAAGTTTAAATACATTTTATTCTATACTTTTACTAGAGAAAAAAGTGACTTTTTAGAATCTAATTATTTTCAAAGCATAATGCTCAGGTAAAATATGTGTGTATTTTTACTATTTTTTTCAGTAATAAAAATTTTCCAAAAAGTCAAAAGGGTTTTGGATTTTGGACATTTTTAAAAATGTCCAAAAAATGGATGACGCAAAAGTTTCTGAAAAATACTCAAAAGTCACGTTGTGACCTAAATGCTCACACTCATTTTTTTGATTTTGTTAAAAATAAGACCATATTTTTTTCGTTTGATTCAGCTAGTTTTTTTGTCTCCTTATAAAAAGAATGACGGAGACAAAAAATGTAGCAAAAAGTAGCGAATTTTTTTTCTGTAAAAAATGTGACTATAAAACGTATAAACAGTCTAACTATGACAAACATTTATTGACAGCAAAACACAAAAAGAGTTACGGAGAGTGCCAAAAAGTTTCGGATATTGAGGAAGAACTCAATTATAAATGTGAATGTGGGAAAAACTATAAATATCGTCAGGGATTATGGAAACACAAGAAAATTTGTGAGATGATAATTGCGGCGCATAATGGCGACTTAAAAGAACCATCACAAATAGACAAAGAAAAAACAAAAGAAAAAGAGCTAGAAGCAGATAAAGAGCCAGTTTTGGCTCAGGAACAAGATGATAAAACTCTAGAATTAGACAAAATTAGTGAAAAGGAGATGCTAATGATGTTTATGAAAGAGATGAAAAGTACAATGATTGAGATGTTTAAACATGTACAACCAGTTAATAACACAACAACCAGCAATAATATTCATAATAATTCACATAACAAGACATTTAATTTACAGTTTTTCTTGAATGAACAGTGTAAAGATGCTTTAAATATTAACGAATTTGTTGATTCAATCAAGGTACAATTATCTGATTTAGAAGATACAGGGCGTCTAGGATATGTTGATGGTATTTCAAAAATCATACTCAAAAATTTACAAGATATGGATAAATTTAAAAGACCATTTCATTGTAGTGATCTAAAACGTGAAGTTATTTACATAAAATCAAATGATAAATGGACAAAAGATGATGAAAATAATGAGCAAATGAAGGCTGCTGTAAGACAAGTTGCTAACAAAAATATAAGACAAATTGCGGCATGGGCTGACGCACATCCAAATTGTAGAGATCCAACATCAAAGAAAAATGACGAATATTTGCGGATTGTATCAAATGCTATGTCCGGAATTAGTAGTGAAGAACAAAGCAAAAATATGATGCAAATTATCCGAAATGTGGCGCGTGAGGTAGTAATTGAAAAATAATTTTTTTTTATTTTTTTGATTATTTCTTCGTAGACAAAAAAATTGAAATCTTTTTTCTTATAAATAAAATAAGTATTTAGAATTAACACATCTATTTTAAATATAACTAAACTAACAGTGAAGATGAGTATTGAAATCGCAAAAGCTACAGTTAAAAAGGTAAAGGAGCCTAAGGTTATTAAAGAGAAGGTTATTAAAGAGAAGGTTATTAAAGAGAAAGTTATTAAAGATGCTAACCCTCATACAAAATCAGATACAGAAGCAATCAACTTGGCAAAAATACACAATCATTTAAATAGTAATACACCTTGCGGAATGAAAATTAGACAAGCATTTACTGAAGCATTTCCTGATAGTCCACAATTTACAGCCTCTGTTATTTCAGGTGGTAATCGCAGTATTCATCACGATTTTCAAATTAGATGGACTAATCTAGATAATTTAGATACATTAAAGAATGTTGAATTTAAAGGCAGTAAATATAAAAAAGTAGTAGATGCTACTAAGCCTCCTTGGGTTGATGGTGTTCAGTTTTACAATGGAACTGGTCGTAATTTTGGTGTAGGTAAAGAATATGCCAGACAATTTTATGATACTATGTTGGATGAGATTATATCGCATTATAATATTACAACTCCTAAGCCATCATATGAAGAATGGGAAAAGGATGCGTTTTGCCAAGGAAAACCAAAGACACCCTTTGTTATTGAATTGCGAAGTAAAGGTTATTGTAGTGATTATTTGTCAGAGTGTCGTAAGAAATTCAATAAACAGTTTGTTTTAAATGAGTCACAGTTAGAAACGCTCAAAAATGAAGTATTTGATATATCAAATCAGGTTCTATCAAGCAAAGATTATTGGTTACAAATACATGGCACAATGGATGAGCCTGATGATTTTGAGGTAAAGTGGACTGGAAAACAATGTATGACACCTATTATAAATGTTGAACGCAGTATATCAAAATCGGATTGTGATGTAAATTTTAAGTTTACCTGTGAGGATGGAAATGTATTTTCGGCTAAGTTAAGATGGGGTTATGGTCAATGTATTACAAATATTCGTTTAGATATTAAATAATTATGTATATATTATATATTTTGTATAATTAAAATTAAATTAAATAAAATAGAGTATTACTCTTTTTTTTTATATTTTATTTTAAACAGATGAATAAAATTGATTTAAAAATATACTGATAATATTTAATATATAAAATAAAAAATGAGTTCAACAGAAATTAAAGAAAAGAAGAAGAGAAGTAAGAAGGTAGTTGAGCTTATAGAAAGTGTTCCGGAAATGCCTGAAGCAAAAAAGGATGAAATAATAGATAAAATATATAACGCAGTTAGTCTATTTTCGGGTATGGGTGGAGATACATTAGGTATGACTCAAGCTGGTTGTAAAGTAATTGCGTATAATGAATTAAAACCAACATTTTGTAAAACACATCATGAAAATTTTCCTGATTGCGAGTTGATTTGCGATACTATAGAAAATAAAAAAAAATCAGTTACAATTAATGATATTTCAAAAGTGAGCGATGCTAGTTTTGTCAAATATAAGGGAAAAACTGATGTATTGTTTGCGGGGTTTCCGTGTCAGGGCTTCAGTAATGCAGGCAAAAAAGCAGTAGATGACCCGCGAAATACGCTATTTTTGGAATTCTTACGTGCGGCCAAATTATTAGAACCATCACTTATTATTGGTGAGAATGTGAAGGGATTATTATCACGAAAGACATCAACTAATGAACTATATATTGATGTAATTGTTGCTGAATTTGAAAAGATTGGTTACAATGTTATATATCAAGTATTTAAAACTGAGAAGTTTAATGTGCCACAATCGCGTGAAAGACTTATTATTATTGGTGTCAAGAAGGATAATCCATATGGCTGGACACCAAAGTTCCCTACAGAAATGTCTTGTAAACCAAATTTAAAGTCAATTGTTAAATATAGTATGGAAGGTGCTGCCAAAGTAGATCCTAATTGGTTTGAGGAAATACCGGAAGAATGTATTATCAGTGATTTATCAGATACAAAAACATATCCGGATAATAATGGTGCGCATCCATATTTAATGAGTATGATAAATGCGGATGAAGCATCGCGATTCTATGCTGATAAACAACATGAATATTTGTTCTCATTTGGTAAGCGTAATAGTCCTATTCATTGTGAAATTGTGGATATAAGACAGCCTTCTAAGACAATTATATGTACATATGATCATCAGCCGCGTTTATATGTGCCAATACAAAATGCTAGTGGATGCTATTTGCGAATGTTTACGCCAGATGAACTGAAACAAATACAAGGGTTTCCAAGTGATTATAAATTATGCGGTAATATGAAAGAACAAATTGTTCAAATAGGTAATGCTGTACCGCCACCATTAATTAAAGCAGTTGTTGAAAAGATTATTAAATAAATAATTAAATAAATAATTATATTTAACCATTAATTATTTGTTAGTTCATTATAAATTTTAGATGTTTTTTCTCTTTATATATAAGTATGCCACATAGTAAAAGTGTAAAATCTAGAACATCTATAAAATCAAAAATAGCAAAATCAAAAACAGTAAAATCAAGTAGTTCGGTAAATATGTATCACTTTATTGAAGCGTGTAAAAATGGACACACAGAAGTATTAAAACAATTGCTTCCAACAATAGATATTAATGGATTTTATGATAATGCTACTCCATTATATTTTGCTACTAAAGCAAATCATATAAATGTAATAAAATTTCTTATTAATAATGGTGCGGATGTAAACCTTGGAAGTACATTAAATAATGAAACAGCACTTGATATTGCTGCCAAATTAGGAAATCTAGATGCTGTTAAAATGCTTATTAAAGCAGGAGCTGATGTAAATCAAAAAGATGCTAATGGCGATACACCATTGTATTATACTTTTGCTGGTATTCATTATTATAATGATGATGATAAAGAACAAGAAAGAGAACTTGCTGTATTAATTGCTACTTTAATAGTAAATGGCGCAGATATACACAGTGAAAATAATAATGGAAACACAGCTGAAGTTGAATTTAGATGGAACCTTGAAGATTGGCCTGATGATACACCATTTTTATTATTAAGTGGAGAAATTTCTCCAGAATATGTGCTTGAACTTTATAAAAAAGAAGGTATAAAGGAATTATATAAATATGTGAGTATAAGTCCTGAAAATAAAAATGAAGATGATATTAGTCCAAGAACAACATATCGTCAATTAACAAAAGAAAATCAAATAACCATGGTTGGTACACATAATCGTTCAAGAGATAATATGTTCAGAATAAAAATAGACAATCCAATTGAGTTATTTAGTAATTATCGTAATTTAGCAAATCCAAATAGAGTAGGCAATGACTGTGGTTTTCAAACATTATTTGCTCTTGGTTTGTTAGATAGAAATGAAGCATTAAAAGGGGCAAAAAGTGTAAATATAGCTAGAAATGCTTTGAATATGACAGATGTAGGACTAGACCTAGGTACAGTTAGAAAACACATATGTCGCATATTTGGTCTAAAAGAAACTGATTTACGTACTAGATATTATTATAATCCAGACATGATTAATCCAATATCAGTAGATGAATTAGTAGATTTTTTTGCTATAAATTTAGAAAATAATATGGCAACATTTGTTCGTATTGCGTGGGATACAGAAATAGGACATTTTATTGTTGTATTTAAGCAAAATGATATTGTACAGGTTTTTGATCCACAGCGTACATCTAAAACTATGTCAAGATTCTCAAATACACCAACTAAAAATCCAATTTTTTACGCAAGTGATTTAGTTAAAGAGTATACATATAATAATTCTGAACCAGCATATATATATGAGTTTAACTATTATTCGTTAAAAAAAAATAAGAAGTTTGCTGATAAACCTTTAAAGACAGAAATGTGTTCAGCAAATTTAAAATTATTACTTGGTGGAGAAAATAAAACAAGAAAAGGTCATAAACTAGCGCATAGAAATAAGACAATTAGACGTAAAAAATATTAAAAAATTGAATAATTAAATATATACTCATTATTTAATTATGGAAAATAATAAAATGGAGGTAGAAACTACAAATGTTGAACAAATGAAAAATATGGTGTTTGAAGTAATGGATAAATACACATTTCTAGCAGATTATTTGAAACAACCTGATATAAACACAGGCAGACCAATGCCTACATTTGTAAAGATAATGTCAACTATTTTATATTTACGCGGGCAATTATGTTTTAAAGTAGAAGCAGATTGTGAGCCATTTTATGATGATATAGACCGTAATGATTACTCGGATTTTGAAAATTTAGAATTATATGAAATATTTAAGATACTAGTATGTTTTGTTACAATGGCGTGTAGTTTTGTAAATACATTAGTCCCAGATGATGATAGTAGAGATAAAATGATAAGTTCACTTAGAGCATATTACTATAAAAATAAGGATTTTGTTACTACAATTTAACTGGTTATGCGTATTTTACTGTATATTCTCGCGCAATTCTGTCAAATTCAGCCTTGTTAGTTTTGTATACTTTTGCTATATCAAGGTCTAATGGGTCATTTGGATTAGGATCAGCTAGAAGTGAGCAAATAGATAATAATACTTTGGTAATACTTAATGCTGGACTCCACTGGTCTTTTAATATATCTAGACATATGCTACCATTACTATTAACATTTGGGTGATAAATAGGTGTCTCAAATGTGATTTTGGGAGGTTTAAATGGGTAATCAGTTGGAAATAGTATTTTTAATTTGAATACACCACCTTCATAGGGTGTCTCAGTGGGTCCAATAATAGTGGCTTGCCACGTAAAAAGGTCAGATGGGTAAATTGGTGCGGCAGAACAGTTGACAGGTGTGTCTTTTTCTATTTCAGTTAGTTCTCTTTGTAGACGTTTAATAGACATTTTAAGTATATAATATAAATATATATATTTTTAAATCAATTTGTTAGTTAGTTTGATTTTTAAGACCTAAAATTAAGAGTAAAATAAGAATCAAACTAACAAAAGTAAAAAATATACGAGAACATTTAATAATTAAAACTATATAAATGTAAACCAACATATATATGTATAATGACATCTAAACCAACAGAAGAAATTATTACAATTAAGGCAAAATCAATGTATTATTTACATAATCCATTTGCCGCATCAGATGAAAAACCGCTTACTCAAGAATCAAAATATTCTTGGCTTAGTCAAATAATAACAGATACCATTCAAAAAGTTAGATTATTTATAGGTGGTAGACATATTTATATTACTGATTCAACAACTGATTGTTTTATAAATTTTAACGCTTTATTATATCATGATGTAGCAATAATAAACGATAATGATCACGATATTATTTGTTGTTTTAAATATAATAATGAAAAACAAAATGAATGGGATGGTTTTGTTGGTAAAAATAAATTTAGGCATCTTGGAGGAATTGCTGGGTTTCCAACCGAATAAAAATGAATACTTTTAATTTAAGGCGCTTGATTTTATATTTTCTCTTTTTTTTATTAAAAACTCTTCGTTTTTGCTATTCGTTTATCAATATTTAATAAGTCTTCATGTAAATTAGATATTTTTACAAAAAAATCATTATAAATTTTCATATCTTCTTTAATTATTTTACTCAGTTTTTTCTCTGAACTAAATAATTTAAACTTTTCCTTCTCTTTTTTAAGTTGTTCTTCATTTGCTTTTATTTTAGAAGTTAACTTAGTTGCAAATACAGGTGGTGGAGGTGGTACAAGTTTAAATACATATATTAATGAAAGTAGTGGAGGAAGTGGTGTTGTATTATTATATTTTACATCTAGTCAGATACCAAATAGTTCACAAATAACTATATCACCTTCTAATATAACATTTTCGAAAAAATGGTTAGCTCCCCAAGATTATTATTAGTATTTTATTATTATACAGATGATAGACCAGATGAAGAAAAAGGTGCTTTTTCTTCATTGGGCAAATTGGTATAAACGACTGGGTCTTTATTACTGAATAAAATGAGTTAAAAAATTAACTGCCATAATTTATACATTTGTTAGTTAGTTTAATTTTTAAGACTCAAAATTATGAGTAAAATAAGAATCAAACTAACTAACAAAAGTGTTAAAATATGGGAGGACTTCAAACCAAATATTTTGATATAAATAACTTAAAAGTTTATTTATAATATAAATAAATGGTTGACATAAATAAATTTGATGTTAATAAATTACGACGCCAGTTTTTATTAGCAAGTCCTTTCAACTATATTGTATTAGATAACTTTTTAGATCCATCATTGATTAATGAAAGTGAACTGGAATTAAGAAAATTACCAGATAGTGACTGGTTTGACAAAGAGACAGACTTTAAAAATATAAATAATGAGCCTGATTGCGCAACCCAATCAAAAAAAGTAGCATTAAATATTCGCAAACAAATACCAACAATTACAAATTCAATAATTGATATATTTGCTTCTGAAGAAATGATTAAATTTATAGAAGATGTTACAAATATACAAGGGTTACAATCAGATCCATATTTGTTAGGAGGAGGAGTTCATAAAACTACAACTAATGGTCATTTATCAATTCATGCTGATTTTAATATTCATCCACAAACAGGAAAACATAGAAGAGTAAATGCTTTATTATATTTGAATTCAAATTGGAAAAAAGAGTTTCAAGGAGAATTAGAATTATGGAATAAGGATATGTTATCGTGTGCTAAGAAAATTGAGCCAATATCAAATCGTCTTGTTATATTTAGAATTACAGATGACGCATTACATGGCAGTCCAGAGAAATGGTTAGCCCCGCCAGATTACGCAAGATTATCCTTAGCATTTTATTACTATACAAATGATAGACCAGATGAAGAAAAGGCACCTTTTCATTGGGCAAATTGGTATAAACGACTGGGTCTTTATTACTGAATAAAATGAGTAACAAAAAATGAAAATAACCACAATATTTCATATATTTGTTAGTTAGTTTGATTTTTAAGACCCAAAATTATGAGTAAAATAAGAATCAAAGTAACATAAAGGTATTTTATTAGTATATTTATAGAATGTCATTACAGATTATAAATATAACAATACCGGCAGACGATATATTGCCAGATATTATAAGCACATTTACACCAGAAGAGAATATATTAATGTTAAAAATTGGCAGTAATTGTTTAAAAGAGGGGCGAAATGCGGCTGCTGGATTGAGTCAAAAGGAGATTTATAATAAAATAAAAGATGAAACAAAGGATGAAATACAAAAACTAGAGTTAGATTTGTTAGTTGAGAAGGAATTAAAGAGTAAACTTTCAGAGGAAATATCAAAGATATATCAAAAACAGTTAGAACAAATGGAACAACAATTAAACATATTTAGAAAACAAATTAAAATTTATGAGTCAGAAAATAAGGAATTTGTTAGATCTGAAGTTGAAAAAGAGCGAGAAAAGTATAGAATTGTGTTAGATGAAAAGGATAAACAATTAAATAGAATGACAGAAAACTATGAAAAGTTTTTAAAACAGAACGAAGTAAAATCAAGTAAAAAAATAGGCGACGAAGGTGAAGACGCATTTGTGTTAATGTCAGAGACATTCAAGGATTTTCCTGGTTATAAATTAGAAAAGAAGGCACATCAGGCACATAAAGGTGATATTCATCTTTTTTTTAAGGATTTTAATGTGTTAGTTGACTTGAAGAATTACTCAGGTTCAGTTCAGAAGAAAGAATTAGAAAAAATAGAGCACGATTTAAGTATAAATAATACAATGGATTTTGCTTGGTTAATTTCATATGATTCAAATGTGTCAGATTGGAATAGATTTCCGATAATGTATAAGTGGATTGTAACCGATATTGGATTAAAATGTGTTGTGATAGTAAATAATTTAAACGCAAATAAAAATCCAGTAGATGTATTAAGAAATGTATGGAGTATTACAAATGAGTTACAAAAAATGATGAGTAAAACAAAAGTAGAAGAAAAAGATGTTCAAGATATGATGGAGCGAGACTATAATGTAGTCCAAAAGATCAAATTGGCGCAAAAACGGTTAAGTGAATTGAGACGAAGTGTGATGGGTATGTCACAAATAACAAAAGACATAGAAAATGATATAGTAGATGCTTTATCACTATTGTCAAATGAAATAGTGAAAAATGAAACAGACAAGAATATAAAGATAAAAGAGTGGTGGGAGCAAAATATAGAGCCGGATGAAGATGATGAACATAAACTAACATCAACTGAAATATGGACACGATTTAAAAAGGATAATAAAGACTATGTTGAAGAGCATAAGTTATTGATAGATGATTTTAAAAACTATGTTAAGATCTTTATTGATGTAGATAAATATAATGAAAAAAGTAAAAAGGGTTCAATAGAGTTTATTGGTTTTAAATTTAAAGAACATTTGTTAGTTAGTGAGCCAATTGAGATAGAAATAAACATACCAAATATTGTTCAAAACAAAAAGAAGATTATAAATAGGATTAAGAATAAAGGAAAAATAGTAATAGATGAAGATGTAGATAAAAGTATAATAGAACAATACAATATGTCTCATGATAATATAATGAAGATTTCAAAAGACAAGAATGTGTTAGTTTGGCAAGTAATATCTGTGTTAGTTAATAACAAAATAATATCACAAAGAAGCGATGCTAAAGGATATGAAATATATAAAGAGACAGATGAATACAAAAGTAAATTATAAAAGGCTTCTGTTAATTTAGGAAACGTTGGGATGTTCCATCCCAATAGACAAAAACTGCGTTTTTGTGTTTCCTAAATTAACACCGATTTTTTTTTGTATTTTATCACAATTTTACGTCACATTTTATTTTTTACACGTATTTATTGCTATTGATATTTTATTGAAATTAAAATGTAATATATTATAAGACAAATAAGTATTATAATATATAAAAATGTGTCTATTATGATGCCAAATTATGGCGGCAAAATAAAAACAATTATGGTCACAAATTATGGTAAGGTG
>JACCDO011958391.1_pt1 | contig 12301 bp, 9 predicted proteins | sample 7446101 | NCBI WGS metagenome assembly JACCDO01 (sample SAMN15323440, study PRJNA562643) | freshwater metagenome | isolation source: river surface water | place: USA:Blue River Watershed | collected 2017-08-16 | reverse complement strand
TTTTGATGGTAATTTATCCAATGTTAATTTTGTTATTGTTCTACTAATACTATTATAATTTTTGTATTTTAATGTTGGATATTTATTTGTTGGATTATTCCATACTGTTTTTGTGTCCCATTTAGTAACATTAAATACAACAGGGCCAAAATTGAGAGATAAATCAGATACTTGTTTGGAAGTATCTATTTGATTAGTAATAGGTGTTAAGTTAAGGGTCATATTATTAACCAATTTAGTTGTACTATTATAATAAACAGGTAAATTGCTTATTTTGCATATAGATTCACTAGAATATGAATTAAAAACATATATTTTTGAATTGGATACATCTCGGGCAAAAAATAAATATGGCGAAGTAGTATATGAATTTGCAATTATACAATTATTATTATAATATAGATTACTCATATAATTATAAAAAATGCCTGCATTATTTATACCAATATTTTTTCCAATTGAATAACAATTATTTATAATCCAATAACTATTAAATAAAGCTGATGACGTATAATCAATATAACTAGTATTACAAATACCGCCACATTCATCACCTATATTACCTGTTGAATAACAATTATTAACATATATAAAACCATTGTAATATCCAGCAGCAAAACCAACAATACCACTACTTTTATTGGCAAGATTACCTGTAGAGTAACAATTATTTATAAATACATATCCAGTAAATGCACCACCACCAGATCCACTAATACCACCACTTTGATTAAGTATATTACCAGTAGAATAACAATTATTTATTATAATTTTACCATAACAACAACCTACTTCATAACCACAAATGCCACCACTTTGATTAAGTATATTACCAGTAGAATAACATCCAGATATGTCACAATATCCATAAAAGGAACCACTATTTGCACCGCATATACCGCCAGAATAACCATTAATTAAACCATTATGATAGCAATTAGAAACATAGCATTTACCACCTTGACAACCTGCATATGGGCCAATTATACCCCCACTGTAATTCCTAAAATCATCGCTAATAGATGGCATATTACCATATGATTTACAATTTGATACAATACAATTGCCATCATAACTACCACACATTGCTCCACATATACCACCAGCATAAGATCCAATTTTACCATTACTTATACAATTGTCAATTTTAAAAAATTTTTGCTGGCGTCTTATAATACTTCCTCCACAATCCGCTATTCCTTTAGTACTATTTATTTTTAAATTTTTTACAAGTGGCATATTTATTTCGGATTCGGCACTACTTTCAAATATACCTTCATTTGACCATAAAACTGTAATTGTATGATTATTGCCATCAAATACATCATTTTCATTTAATAATATATAAGTATTTGTATCAGTCCAATTTTGTATATCATTTAAACAAATATCTTGTAATAAAGTACAAGTACGTACATTATTTTCTGTTGTTATTTTAAAATATTTTGTTGGCAATTGTTTAAGTGTAAATATATTTGTCGATTTAACAGTTTTTGGAAGAACTTGATCACGAATAATATCTACAATATTTTTATCGGTATTAATAGTAATACTTATATCAGCTTCTATTTTGCGTATTTCATTAAGTAAAAATTGATTGGTCAAATTATCAGTAATTAAATTAACAAACAATGAGCCATTTAAATTTTTAATATATTGAAATAATTTTATTAAATCATTAGAAAAATAAAAATAATCACCAATATTTTGTAAAAAAAATGGCAAATTAATTGTATTTTTTGTATTATAAATAAGTGTTAATTCTTTGGTATTTGTATCAACAAGTGGAATTATATCATTTATAGATTGATTATCATAAAGGACATAATTAATACAAGAAATTGAATTAATAAAGGAACATTTATTTTGAACTAAAATTAAACTCATTAATTATATAATTATTATATATTTAATTTTTTAGTCTTATAGAAAATTAAAAGATTTAAAAAATTAAGTATAACATATTACTATATGTCTAATAGCCCAAGATTTGACTTGATGACTGGTGATATTATTGAAGATAAAAAAATAGAACGTAGAGATGATATTGAATGTCCAACATATTTAGACGACGATGGATTACCATTAAGATTACCTGGAACAAAAATGAAACTAGAACGAATTGATAGTCCATCAGATAAGTATTATTTATTTATTTTACCTGTATTACAAGATACACTTGTCAAAGTATGGAAATATACTCCTGAAAATGATATACTTGTCCGCAAAGAAGCACAAATTATGGACAAAGTAAGTAAATTAGGTTTAACATCTAAATTAACAATTGGTATTTTTAGAGATGACTTTTTATATTTAGTATATCAACGAACAAAAGGAAGAACAGTAAAAGAGTTATATGGAAAATATACTCCACCTCTTATTTTTAAATCGATTAAACAAATTTTATGGATGCTTTATAATGCAGGTATTGAGTATCCTGAAATAGTACCAGAAAATTTTGTTATAAGTGACTGTAATTATTTAAATGTAATTAATTTTGAAATGGCCAAAATAGTTGATAATAACGATGAAAATTATAAAATGAATGAATTTTTACATGAATTTTTATTTAGTGAACTTAACTATTGGAACCCTCATTATTTAAAAGAAACATATAAAGAAAGAGTAGAAGAATATGAAGATTTTGATAAAGATTATAATTATGTACCAAGAGATTTACGTACTTATGCAAAATATCTATGGGATATTGATAGAAGAAAGAAAATGGAATTAGTACACGATAAAAAAATTAATAGTTGGGAAGATATTCCAGTTGGATTTTATTTAGGAAGCGAACATAATTTTATTGTAAGAGGTAAATTTGAAAATGTTACTGTACCTCAATTAGATATGTATAAAGATATTTCAAATAATAGATATTATAATTATCAATTAAACAAAGACCAAGAAGATAAAAAAGTAATAGATAAACATAAAAATGATTTTCTTAAAAGTATTTTAGGCTTTACTACAGATAATCCAGAATTTTCACATATGACAACAAATAATAAAAAAGTTCCTGAAACAAATCTTAATCCAATTTATCAAACACAAGTCTATAATTCTAAATTTGATATGAGCCATCAGCAATATATGCGCAATATACAAGAAATGGAAATGAGAAGACAACAGCAACAACAATTACAATATCAAATGCAAATGCAAAGAGCACAACAAGAACAAGAACGTGAAATTGAAGAACAATTCCAAAAACATATGGAAAAATATAATATGGAAGCTTATTCATCAATGGAAGATTTAAATGATCAAATTGTACAATTTCAAGAAATGATGGAAGCTGTTAAAAATGGCACTTATATGGAATTAATGAATAAAGAAAAAGAAAGAGAAGAAGAATTGCGTAAAGAAAGGGAAAAAACAATTGCCGAACAAATGGAAATTCAAAGAAAATTAAATGAATTGACCAAAAAACACGAAGCATCATTGAAAGCAGCTAAAACCAAAAAAGAACCAACTAAAAAAGAAAAGAAAATAGTTATTCCTAAAGAAACAACTAATATAGTTGCACCTAAAGAAACAGCTAAAAAAGTAGCCAATAAAAAGGAAAAACTAGTTGAACCAAAAGAAACAAAAAGAAAAACAAAGGCGGTAAATTCTAATTAAATTATATATACTAAATTTATTATATATGGTAAGAATATATGGAATATAGACAAAATATTAAAAATTCAAATAATTTAATCAATTTGGATGAATGTAAAAAAAATATAACTAATATAAATAATTTTTTAGGTAAAGGCGGACAAGGGTCTGTATACAAACTTGAATCAAAAACTTGCGGAAGTGCTGTTTTAAAAACATATCATAAAAAAACCAATGAAACTGAAATTTATAAAGAAATTAATGTTTTAGATAGAGTTAAAAGTTTAATTGATAAAGATATTTGCCCACATTTTCTTTATTACTATGACTTTTTTAAAAAAGACGATATATTTAATATAATTATGGAATATGCAGATGGGGATTTAGAAAAATGGGTAAAAGAATCTCATAATGACGATGAATGGAAAAATATCATATTTCAATTTATTATTGGCGTACATACAATCCAAAAATATTTAAAAGGGTTTCATTCTGATCTTAAACCCAAAAATATATTTTTTATTAAAACTAATAAAGATGGCTATTATGAATACCTTATTAATAATAAAAAATATTATTTAAAAAATATGGGTACTTTGTTAATATTAGCAGATTATGGACACTTTCAATCTATTTTATTTGACAAAAATGATTTATCCGAAGAAGATATTCAAAATGCCATTAGAGAAAATCAAGACTTTGATTATTTAAGAGATTTTTCAGATAGAATCAGAGTAACAAATTTACAAAAAAAATATCAATTAAATGAACTTATTAGTAAATTTCGTGATAATTCTAAATTTAATACATATTTAAAACAAGAATCTGATAAAATAAAAAAGAGTATGAAAGGTTATCCACAATATGTAATAGATAAGTTTCTTACTAGAAGTTTATTATACTATTGCTTAGAAGAGAAATTACTTGATTACGCTACTGAAATTAAAAATGAAGACTTAATACCACCTTCTGATGATATTACTAATTTTATAAAAAAAGTATTAAATGAAAAGGGCGACATTGAAGACCTATTAAATAAATATTTTAGTAATTATCAAGAAAATAATAATTATAGAATAATTAAAACCTTTAACTTAAATTCACTTAATTTCTAATAATTTCTTAATCTCAACTACATTGGCCCAATCTTTATTATCAAGAACATCCCTAAAATCTCTTTTAAGTGTATCTATAATATCACGAGTTAATTGTGATACTAAAATATCATTTGCATCAAATTGTCGTTCATATGTTAAGTTATTATCATTTGAAAGCCGGATACATACTTCATCCCCTTCATTTGCTTCTTTTTGTTCTTTGTGGTTTTTCTGAATTGAAGTTACTTTGCCCAAATATAGTTTCTTAATACCAACCACTATAGGAGTATTTAAATATAGTTTTCCTTTTTGAACCTTTACGCCAAAAAGTAAATGGTCTGCTCCTCCTTTCATAAAAATGTATTTTTTAATAATACTTAATTGAACTGGGAATACTGCTTCACCTTTTTGTGTTTCTTCTTCTTTACGAGTTTTAAGACATTCTGCTTTAAAACCATTATAAATTTCAATTAGTTTATACATAACTTCAGATTCAATTATATGAATATTTTTACTTTTGGCAATTTTGTGTACATCAGATTTCTCATCTAGTTTACCAAAGTAAAGAATTGTTCTATATTCCATAAATTTTTGTTTAGATAACATTGATTCAATAATAGCCAAGTCTTTTTCATTAATATTACCATAATGAATTTTTCCGTGAGTTACATTAATATTATTTTTAGTTAGTAAATGATAAAGAGCATCTAGTTCAGCCAAAGTATTTGCATGGATAAATACACCATTTTCTTTCCATTCAAATGATTTCCAATATTTTTCCTGTTCATCTTTTGCCATTTGAATTGCTTCTTGTTGGCTAAGATTTGGACCTAGTTGAAATAATTGTGTTCCAGCCATTGTATCTTGAAAATTAGAGCCAATTAATCGAACACCTCTTGATGCACTAATTGAATCAACATATTTCCAAGTTGTTTTTTTTCCTAGTTGTTTTAAATCTTCAGGAACCATAATATTTCTAATAGTAGAAACAACTTGACCAGTCATCGTAGATAATACAATTTTATCATCAATAGAAATTTTACCATTGACTAAAATAGTATCAATGACCCAGCCATTTTGTTTATCTTTAATTGTTTCCATTACATATGCCTTAAATTTCTCTTCTTTGTTTGTTAGCTTTTTCATCATAAGATTTTCAGCTAGATAAACTAGTAAAGCAAAAATATCAGAAATACCTTCTCCAGTGCGACTAGACATTGGGACTATTGAATATTGTTTTTCGGGAGTTTTATTTTTGAAATAAAATTCTGCTTTAATATTGTCAATTTTAGATAAATCATATTTAATATCTTCCATTTTATATTCAATAGATTGGGCAATTTGTTTATTTTGCGATTTCATTGCATCTTTTAATGATGTATTTGTAGTCGGTTCCCATCCATTAATAGTATCTAATTTATTTGCAACTATTATAAAGGGCACTTTATTTTCCCGAAGTAATTTAATAGATTCAATAGTTTGAGGTTCAATTGATTTTTCAATATCAATTACTATTATGCCTAAATCACACATACTTGCACCTCTTTCTCTCAAAGTTTTAAATTCTTCGTGACCGGGCGTGTCTATAATAAGAATACCTGGTATTGTGTGCTTTGTTTCAAACCTTCCTTGAATATGCTTAGTAACTTCGCGAATATGTTCAATAGGAAAATATGTAGAACCAATAGTTTGAGTAATTCCACCTGCTTCTCCTTTTTGATAATTTGATTCTCTGATTTTATCAAGAAAAGATGTTTTACCTGCATCAACGTGTCCCATTACACAACAAATAGGTGCACGTACATTTTCATTAATTTCAACACCATCAATTTGTTCTTCTTGTACTACTACTGCTACTTCTTTTTTAAAAGATTCTGTATAATATGATCGTTCCATTGTTATTTTAATAAATAAATAGTATTTTTGGAATACTTTTTTCAATTTTTCCGAATTATTTCCATTTCTTGGATACTATTACACTTGACTACTGTATAGTTATTATAAATAGATTCATTAATATTATCTTTAATCCAATATTCAAATTGAACATTTTCTTGTATAATATAATAGTTTAATTGTGGCATATTAAGTAAAACACCAATGACATTATCTTGTTCTTCTTCATCAGTTTTGTCAAATGTATAAACAGTATGCATATTTCCATAAATTGTATGTAAATTCGGCATAAAGTCTAAAATTACTTTATGTGGAAAATATCCACAAAGTATAAGATTTTCCGCATCGTATATTTCATTAATAATATCATCAGATAGTTTTTCAGGAAAAGGAGTATTAATAAAGTATTTAATCGTTCTATTATTTTTTGAAAATTCTAAATAATTATCACTCTTATGAACTAAATCAATATTATTGTTTTTCATTAATTTATATAAATTGTCTAAAAAATAATCTCTGTAAAAATATTTGCTTTCATATTCTATCATTCCAAATTCACTCTGAGGTAATCCATCTATGTATATAAATTCGTCTATATCATTTAAAACAAGAAACGGAATAATATCAGTTCCAGCTCCAATATAAACAGCTTTTGGCATTACTAGTTATTATTTTTGAATATATTAATAAAATAAATTCAATTTTTAATAATAAAATAATTTGGGCATATTTTCTGATACATTAATGCCACATTTTACTTGATTAATATCTACTTCTAAATTGGAATGCGAATGACCACAAAACCAACCAATAATTGGCGGTTTAATTAAATGTTCCAAATTAGTACAAAACCAAGAACGGTCAAAAGGAGTATAATTTTCATAATATTTCTTTTCTATTAATTGAAAAGAAGGAACAAAATGAGTTGCCATAATAATTTTTTTATTTGAATTATTCACTAAATTAGTAATCCATTGAACTTCTTCTTGATGGATTTTTAAATGCAAGTTAAAATCTTCTTTCGTTAAGAACCTTCTTTTGCCATAAGGATGTGACCATAATGTAGCTCCGGCAATAATTACATCATTCGATAATTCATATGATGTACGATCTAAGAGCCTAATATTATGTTTATTTATAATTTCTAACATATATGGTTTATATTTAACATAATTATTGTGCAAATATGCTGAACTCGTATTATATTCGTGATTACCTGGTACGAAAAACACGTTATCAAATTCCGATTTTATATTAGAAAAAAACAAATTAAAATTATGATGATGTGGTGAACCGACATCACCGCAAATTAGTAAATTGGGACAAAGTGCACGAATCTTTTTAAATTTACCTTTCAGATTACGATCCAAATGTAAGTCACTAATATATTGCAAACAATTACGCATTTTAATATAATTTTTTAATAAATAAAAATGTTAATTTCAATTTTTATGAGTTTTTAACAGATAAAGATGCCCACGTATCAGTAATATATCCAACATTTTCATGATTAATAGCAGCAAGACTAATACGACCATCATCTGGGAAATAAATACCTTTATCACGCATATAAAGTACTTGTTGAGGAGTTAAAGTAGAGTAATAAAACATACCACATTGATAAGTAATATCTGAATAATCTCTGTTAATTTTATTTTCTAGAGTTGATCTAAGAAGTTTACGAATATCTTTGTAATGATTATTAATCTCTAGTAGTTCTTCTTTCCAAATATCTTTAAGTATTCCATTTGATAGAACAGTTTTAATAATATTTGAACCATTGGCTGGAGGGTTAGAATAAGATCGCCGAATAATTGATTTAAGTGTATCTTTTATTAGTTTAGTATCTGTTTCATCATAATCAGTGAAAAATAGATTACCAACACGTTCACTATAAAGACCAAAATTTTTGGCATAAGATGTACATACGAGTGATGGATATTTTTGACGATTCATAACTTGAAGAACATATGAATCTCGTTTTAGATTACCAGATGCAAATCCAAGATATGCAAAATCAATTAGAATATAAAGATTTTTATGTTTGCATAATTTAATAATATCTTCCCAATTTTCAGGCGTTGGATCATAACCGGATGGATTATGTGAACAAGCATGAAGTAAAACAATTTGACCATTTGGAATCTTCTCAATTGATTCAAGAAGTTGTGTAATATAAAATTTCCGTTGGGGATTTAAATAATTATAATAACTAATGGCTAATCCAGATGAACTAAAAATTTTTGAATGATTACCCCAAGTTGGATTGGGTAAATGAATAACTTGATTATTAATATCATATGTTTCGGCAAGAAAATCAGCAGCAAGTTTGAGAGAACCAGTGCCAGATAATGTTTGAACGTTGTCATAATGTGTCTTTTTATCATCAAAATATAATTCTTTCGATAGTTTTAAAAATTCAGGATCACCTTCCATTGGAAGATACTCATAATTATTACTTGTTTTAAGTGCTAGTTGTTGTTTAGCTTTTTTTACACTTTCAAAAACATATGGATTTCCTTGTCTATCACGATAAGCACCAACAATCAAATTAATCTTATTTGGATTGGGATCAGTTTTAAAGACTTGATTAAGACCAAGAATTTTATCAACTGACTGAGGTACTAGATTTAAGTGTTTGAGGGCACGGACACTTGTAGTAATATTTCTAACACGCGTAATAACACTCATTTTTATTAATAAGATTATAATTATTAATAAATAAAAATTCAATTTTTTAATCTTCATCAGAAGACTCATCGTCGTCTAATGAATTAAAAGTAGCATTACTAGAATAACTACTCTCTTCGTCACTATTACTTGAATCTGATACTGATTCGAATTCTTGATTAGCCTCAAATTCTGCCTCTTCTTCATCAGTAATAAATTCTACTTTTAAGCCAATTAATTTGCTATGATCATAATAACCATAAAATTTATAAACACCATCACCAAATCCAGAAGAAATACTAAATGCTAATATTTGATTATCAATTGTTAAATCCAAGATATTACCGTTATATTGATAACTCATCCATTTTTCAAGAAATATATCTAATTCAAGTTTATTTTCAAGAACTCTATCGCTTAAAAATAAACAAGACCCATTATTTATATCTAAATCAAAAATTTGATCCCATTTATTTGAATGAGAAAAAGATAAATTATATTCATAATCATACTCTGAATTAAATAATAATACTTCTTTGATTCGTACGCCAGAATTATCATATTTTTTTTGTTTAATAAAAACATCATAAATACCAGGAACAAAGATATTATTAGAAATTAATTTGGAACTTGATGATTTATGTTTAAAAAAATGACTATTAACTTCATCATAATCTTCCAAAAAATCTGATACTAAAAATGTTTCTCCCATATTTTCAATTTTAAATTTTGTAATAAGTGCATTATGATGTTTATCTAAAGGCAATGAATGATGCAACATATAAAATATATTTATTAATAAAGTTTTATATTATTTTATAAAAAAAGTTGATAAATTGATTTAAAATTAAATTAACATTAAATAAATAAATGAATATTGATTATAAAAATATTTTTCACAATGACCAAAAATATAATGGACTATTATTATTAGAATCTTCTATTTTTGAAAATATGGTTACTATTTATGCAGAATTAGAAAACCATAATAAAAGAGACTTATTAGTAAAAGAAGAAGAATTAATAAATAAATTATTTAAAATTAATAGTAAGTATAATAATTATCAATTTTGTCTAGACCATTTCCATAATAGATATGATGGTACAATGTTAGAAGAAAAAATGAAACTAAGCGAATCAAATTTAAAAAATCTATTTAGTGCTCTTTTTGACAAAATTAATTTACTAGTTGATGACTTTATGAGTATTGTTGAATATAATCCAAATAGAGTATCATTTAATAATAGAACATCTGTATTTCTTATTGCATATGCTACGGAATTAAAGGAATTTTGGGAATATTTCAGTGAAAGTTTTATGGAAGAATTATTCAATAAAGATCTTGAAGATAAAGTATTTCGTGAAGACTTTATGAAAGAAAAACTTAAATTTGTTCCCGTTGCAACAGCAAAAGGTGTATGGGCAAAGGGTCCATTAAAATTCTAAAATTATTTTTTTATTTGTATATAATATATAATGATTAAACCATCTTTAATTGGTCACTTTATTTCTGGACTTGTTTTATTATGGGCAATGATAATTTTATATCAATGCTTTCAAAATAACGAACTTCAAGGTATTGAATTAGCTCATATGTTAATTTTAGTATCAATTGGTTTAGCCCTTCATAGTTCCTTTCACTTATTAGGTGAAGCTTATTTTAGATTTAATCCTTTTGAAGGAAGAATTGTTTATTAAAAAAATTATACCTTACCGTTTAATTTTTTGACCTGTTTATTAATTAATTTATTTTGGGTAAATTTATTAAGACTTTTATTATTGCCCATACCTAATTGCCCAGATTCATTATCACCAGTTACGTACATATTATTGGTAGTTTCTTTAGTTCTTACTATTGTAAAAGAATCACCACAATAACTACCAATAATTTGTTTACCTGGAAATAAATTACCACCTTTTGAGCTTTTATTCGTAAATGTATTTATATCGGTATTATTACCTATTCCCAATTGACCTTCTTTATTATAACCAGCAACATATAAATTATTTGTTGCTTCTTTTGTTCTAATTATTGTATGACTTCCGCCACAAGAAACACCTATTATATTTTTCCCTTTAAATATTTCTTTCCCATCTTTATCTTTATTGGTAAATATATTTATATCGGTATTATTACCTATTCCCAATTGACCATAACTATTATTACCAGTAACATATAAATTATTTGTTGCTTCTTTTGTTATTATTACTGTATGATAAGTACCACAAGAAATACCAACTATATTTTTCCCTTTAAATATTTCTTTTCCATCTTTATTTTTATTGGTAAATGTATTAGTATTATTACCTATTCCCAATTGACCATAACTATTACTACCAGTAATATATAAATTATTTGTTTCTTCATTTGTTATTATTACTGTATGAGTTGCACCACAATAAATACCTATTACTTTTTTACCTTTAAATATTTCCTTTCCATCTTTATCTTTATTGGTAAATGTATTAACAGTAATATTATTACCTATTCCCAATTGACCTAATGAATTATAACCAATAACATATAAATTATTTGTTGTTTCATTTGTTATTATGATTGTATGACCTCCACCACATGAAACACCCATTACTTTTTTACCTTCAAATAATTCTTTTCCATCTTTATCTTTATTTGTAAATTTATTTATATTACTAATATTACCTATTCCCAATTGACCAAATTCATTATTACCAGTTACATATAAATTATTTGTTGCTTCTTTTGTTATTATGGCTGTATGATTTCTGCCACATGATATAGCAATTATTTCCTTATTTACAAATAATTCTTTCCCATTTATATCTTTATTTTTAAATTCATTTTCTTTTAAATTTATTTTCTCAATTCCTATCCCTAATTGACCATTTATATTCCAACCAGTAACATATAAATTATTTGTTACTTCTTTTGTTATTACAACTGTATGATAATAACCACAAAAAATATCAGTTACTTTTTTACCTTTAAATAAGTCTATATTTTGGGAATTTTTATTGGTAAATTTATTTATATTATTTATATTACCCATTCCTAA
>JACCDO011949889.1_pt1 | contig 12301 bp, 10 predicted proteins | sample 7446101 | NCBI WGS metagenome assembly JACCDO01 (sample SAMN15323440, study PRJNA562643) | freshwater metagenome | isolation source: river surface water | place: USA:Blue River Watershed | collected 2017-08-16 | reverse complement strand
GGCACCTCATCGGCACCGTAGCCGAAGGCACACTTTGCCACAAACCCTGCACCGTCTCCGGCGGCGGCAAATCCGAAATCTCCAAACCAATCTCCGACGCCATTCTGCCCGGGCCGGTCTTTATCGCCGACTTCGAGCAGGACATGAACCGTGTCGCCGACCTTGTCGCCAGCGACTACTCGGGCCGCTTCCGCGACAACACCAACCGTGCTCCTGATCAACGCCCGATTCTCAGTGCCGCACGCTCACTCGGCTCCGTCATCAAACTGCTCACGCCAGACGACCACGACTACACCGACGAATACAACACCTGGCTTCGCTCCATTCCCCAATACATCAAGGAAATCGTCTTCGTGCTCAAACGCCACTACGTGCCCGAGTGGGGCAACAACTGGCGCAGTCACTTCTCCGTGGATTACCTCAACGGCAATCCCGGCAACGAGCTAAAGTGCGACAACCACAAGCTCTCCGCCAGCTACCTCCGCGTCGGCTACGACGCCGATGGCGCGTGGCGCGTGTTTGGTCTGCGCGAGGATTTCCATCCTGCCGCTAAAACCCAGATGGAGGACGACATCACCGCCTCCGTCGTCGTGCCGCCCGTCGAGGCCGGCGGTCCTTCGCGCAAGTTTGTGCAAAACTGCGAACGCTTCCTCTTCCAACGCCCTGACGACGCCATCCATCGCGGCTACGACAAACTCACCGAGCTCGAACTCGCCCAGACTGGAAATTTCAACTTCATCTCCAACTTCGAGCCGCTCACCCGCACTGACGCCCAAGGACTGGTGGAAGAAGCTATTGGCTTCTCCAAATTCACCGCGCCGATGCAACAGCTCGTGCGCACTGCCGCCACGAGCAAGGAAGGCCCGGCCTACTTCGTGTCCTCCGCCCATCCGCGCATCGTGGACGGCAAGCCCTCGAAAAACCCACGCTACCTTCAACTCCGGCCTGACCTCGTGGACGCTCGCAGCGTGCACCTCGCGCGCATGGCCACGCTCTTGCATCGCCGTTTGCCCGCCGACGCTCCCGTGCTCACGCCCGTGGACGCCGTCGTGCCCGGACGCCGCAACAACCCGCCCGAACCACAAGCCAACATCCGCTCGCTCGCCGTTTACGGCCCAATCCACCACATGGAGCTGCCGGAGCTGTTCATGGAATACATCAGCTCCATGACAGGAAAGTCTCCCTCGACCACCGGCGCCGGCTCCGAGGGCGCGCTGACCAAAGGCCCCTTTAACGCGCTGCCCGCTATCGTTGACCTCAACGCCGCACTCGTCGCTCAAATCCTCACCGACCAACCTGCTTTCATTTCCGCCGCCGGTTATGTCGGCCCCGAAGTTCGTGTGGGGCACGATGTCAGCCTGCTCATCCCTGAAGTCTGGAGCCGCATGACGCAGGTCGAGCGCGACGCCCTGTTTCTCCGCGAGAACGGCTATCTCGAACGCTGCAAAGACTTCGAGTGGAAAGGCCGCACCATTCGCGCCAGCCGCCTTGGTTATCGCATCACGGCCAAATTTGCCCGCGTGTTCTTCGGTCGCGTCTTCACCCACCCACACTCCGTCTTCACGCCCGAGATGCTCCGCCCTGAACTGCAAGATATTGAAATTTTTGCCGACGGAATGGACAACATCTGCGCCACCCATGAACGCGTGGCCGAGTGCTACTTCAACGACGGCACCATCAGTCTCGCCTGCCCTCCGCTGCAGGCGCTTCTGCACATCATGGCCAAAGGAGACTACGAAGGCAAAGGACTAGAAGCTCCTGAAGTTCGCCAACTCTTCACTCGTGACTACCTGCTCGCCAGCGACTGGTATGCTGCACGGCTCACTGCTAAGCAGCAGGCCGATGTCGCGCTCTGGCAACGGCACGTGGCCACGCTCGAAAGTTTCACAGCTCAGTCCGCCAACGCCGAAGTGACCAGCCGCCTCAACCTCGCCAGCCGTCTCGCCGCCGCTAAGGCCGAGCTCGCCCGGGTCTCCGCGCCAGCTTACCTCACCTCGCTCAAAGGCACCCTCGGACGACAGCCGCTGGCTTAACGTCGGAGTTTCTCCTGCAGCTTTTTCACCTCGGGGCTGACGGCGCCACACGCGCCGCCACAACCGGGTTTGGCGCGGCGGCAAAACCACGCCCGCGCAAGCAACAGCCCGGCCAACGCCACGATGCCAAGCGCGATGTAAGTCTGCATCTCCGCACTCACGTTAATAACCGAGCGCCCGGCCGACTTGGTAGATAATGAAGCACAACACCCACGCCGTGCCCGTCATGTAGAAAATCTGAAACAGCGGCCAGCGCCACGAGTTCGTCTCACGCTTCACGACCGCCACCGTGCTCATACATTGCATGGCGAAGACGTAATAAACCATGAGCACGAGGCACACGAGCGGCGTGAAGAGCGGCGCACCGTTCGGCCAATGCGCCCGCCGCAACGCATCGCGCAATGGCGTGGTGTCGTCTTCGGCTTCTTCGACGCCAAAAATCACACCCATCGAGCTGACAAAAACTTCTCGCGCCGCGAACGACGTGATGAGGCCGATGCCCACGCGCCAATCGAAGCCCAGCGGCTCAATGGTCGGCTCGATGAGCCGTCCCGCTTGGCCAGCCAAACTGTGCTCAATCTGCTGCGTAGGCGTCGCGTGCGCATCAGGATGTTTCGGATAAGTCGTCAGCGCCCAGAGCACGATAGAGATGGCGAGAATAATGGTGCCCGCATTTTTCAGAAATAGCCAACCGCGCTCTAGCATGTAGCGCGCGATTTCCTTCAGCCGTGGTGGCTGATAGGCAGGCAGCTCCATAATCATGTGCGGTGGCGCGCCGCGACAAAGCGTCTTCTTAAACAGCCACGCATAACCAAACGCGCCAAAAGTGCCGAGGGCATACATCAACAACATCAGCCCGGCCTTGGTCGTCGCCGGCACGACTTCGCCTGGCAGCAACGTGGCGATCATCAGCAGATAGACCGGCAAGCGCGCGGAACAACTCATGAGCGGGGCGACCAGAATCGTCACGAGCCGGTCCTTCGCGTTTTCGATGGTGCGCGTGGCCATGATGCCGGGAATCGCACAAGCATAAGAACCAAGAAGCGGAATGAACGAGCGACCGTGCAAGCCGACCTTACTCATCGGACGATCCATTAAAAATGCCGCCCGCGCCATGTAGCCAGTGCTCTCCAGTAAACCAACAAAGAAAAACAAAATCAGAATCTGCGGCAGAAAGATGACGATTCCGCCCACGCCGCCAATGACGCCATCCGTCACGAGGTCGCGTAAATCGCCCGGAGCCATCGTGTCCTTCACCCAGTCACCAAGCGCGGCCACGCCAGTATCAATCCAGTTCATCGGATACTCGGCGAGGGTGAAGATAGAGAGAAAGAGCAACGCCATCAGTCCCGCAAAACACACCCAGCCCCAGACCGAATGCACGAGCACCGCATCAATCCGGTCGGAGCGCGACGCCCGCGCTGCGCCCACGCGCTGGCTCACGTCTTGGCAAAGCACGCGAATGGCATCGTATCGGCTGCGGATCAAGGTGGCCGACCAATCCGTGCCTTCGGTGGCCCAACGCTGCCGCCATTGCTCCAACACGGCATGCGTGCGCGGACTAAGCGGCTTCGAGCCAGCCACTCGCACCGTGTCGAAATCCGTGAGAAGTAGCAGCGCTTCAGCGCGCGCCACGAGCGGCGCGCGGCCATCTTCTTGCCCCAACGACGCCTGCAACTCCGCGACCGCCGTCGCGATCGGGCCAGGCACCTGCCAGCGATGCCTCGCCAGTGGGAGCTCGGCGCGGCTCATCGCGAGGCGCAACTCTACGAGCCCTTTGCTGCGCACCGCCTCGCAGGGAATGACTGGCACGCCAAGTTCGCGCGCTAGAGCTTGAGCGTCGGGCACGAGTCCTTGCGCCGCAGCCATGTCCATCATGTTGAGGACAACAATCACCGGACGGCCCAAATCCATAATCTGGTGCACGAGGTAGAGATTGCGCTCCAAATTCGATGCATCCACGACGCAGATGATGCGGTCGGGTTGCGGCGTGTCTTCGCGCCGGCCGAACAACACATCGCGTAACACAGCCTCGTCTGGCGAACGCGCGGCGAGCGAGTAAGCGCCGGGCAAATCTATAATCTGCATCGGACGGCCGTGCTGCGAGTAAGCGGTGCCGACTTTCTTCTCCACCGTCACCCCGGGATAATTGCCGACTTTTTGCCGGAGCCCGGTCAGCGCATTGAACAGCGTGGTTTTGCCGCAGTTCGGGTTGCCGACCATCGCATAGACCGGCAGGCGCTCGGCGTCCGGTGCCGGCTTGCGCGAGCCGGACAAGTGGATGTGCCCGGGCAGTTTCAACGCGCTCCCTCAGGAAGGCGTTCCACCAAAATGTTCATCGCCGCATTGTGATTCAGGGCGAGCCGCGTGCCGTTGACGAGACATAGGCTCGTCTGCGTGCCAGAAATCTTGGTCACGAGGGCCGCCTCGCCAAAACCCATCTCACGCACACGCTGGCGAAAGCCGTCGTCCCCACCTAGCTGACACACGCGCCCGACCGCACCGGCGGGCAGTTGGCATAAAGGAGAAAGAGGCGTGCGAGGGGCGTTCATCTTGCAGTTGAGACTTAGTATCAGAAGCGAAGCAGAAAAAAGCCCGGGGTCAAAACTTTGCTTACCCGGGCGCGAAATAATTCCAGTTAGCGTTTGCGGCGTTTGACGGCCAATTGAACTCCCGCGTAGCGCACGAGCCCTTGGAGGTGCTCAAGTTGCTGCGGATCAATTTCTTTGGCTTCCTTGATCTCCTGCTCGGCGCGCTGCATGGCGGCTGTCACGGCATTCTCGTCAATCTTCTCTTCCTCAATGGCGAACTCCGCCAAGACACGGACGCGAAGGTCATCCACTTGGGCAAAGCCTCCGCTGACTGCGAGGTATTGAGTTTCGCCGCCCTTGAGGACGCGCAACTCGCCAGAGTCCACTTGGGTGACGAGCGGAACGTGGCCTGGCAGAATGCCTACTTCTCCCGCCACCGTGGGAATGACCACGGAGTCCACGGTATCGGAGTAAACCTTGGCTTCGGGAGTGACGATTTCGAGAGTGAGAGGCATAGGACTGAAGTAGTGAGTAGCGAGTAGAGTTAGACGGTGATCTCGAAGATGAGGGGCCGCATGCTCACTACTCGCTACGTGGTGCTCGTTACTGCGTGATTACTTTTTGCCGGCAGCGGCGAGGACTTCGTCAATGCCGCCCTTCATGTAGAAGTCGGTTTCGGCGACGTCGTCGAGTTGGCCGTCGAGGATCATCTTGAAACCGCGGACGGTCTCTTTGACGGAGACGTATTTGCCGGGCGTGCCAGTGAACACTTCGGCGACCGCGAACGGCTGCGAGAGGAAGCGCTGGAGTTTACGCGCGCGGTAAACGGTGAGTTTGTCTTCCGGGGAGAGCTCATCGAGACCGAGAATCGCGATGATGTCCTGCAAATCCTTGTAACGCTGGAGAACGCGCTGAACTTCGCGAGCGACTTGGTAGTGCTCTTCACCCACGACGTCAGCGGCGAGCGCCTTGGACACGGAGGCCAAGGGATCCACCGCCGGATAAATACCGAGCTCAGCGATGGAGCGCTCCAACACGATCGTGGAGTCAAGGTGGGCAAAGGTGTTAGCAGGCGCCGGGTCGGTAAGGTCGTCGGCCGGCACGTAAACCGCTTGCACGGAGGTGATGGAGCCCTTCTTCGTGGAGGTAATGCGCTCTTGGAGAATGCCCATCTCGTTGGCGAGAGTCGGTTGATAACCCACCGCAGAAGGCGAGCGACCGAGCAGCGCGGACACTTCGGAGCCAGCTTGCGAGAAACGGAAGATATTATCGACGAAGAGCAGCACGTCTTGGTTTTTCTCGTCGCGGAAATACTCGGTCATCGCGAGCGCAGACAAAGCGACGCGCATACGGGCACCCGGGGGCTCGTTCATCTGGCCGTAAACCAGCGCGACCTTCGACTTGCTGAGGTCCTTCTGGTTGATGACGCCCGCATCGGACATTTCATGATAAAGGTCGTTGCCCTCACGGGAACGCTCACCGACACCGGCAAACACGGAGTAACCACCGTGTGCTTTGGCGATATTGTTGATGAGCTCGAGAATGACGACGGTCTTGCCGACGCCCGCACCACCGAACGCACCGGCTTTGCCGCCCTTCATGAAGGGGCAAATAAGGTCGATGACTTTGATGCCGGTTTCGAGAATCTGCGCTTTGGTGTCCTGCTCATCAAGGGCCGGAGCAGCGCGGTGAATGGGGTAACGCTTGGTGTGGGGAACCGGGCCGCGGCCATCCACGGGCGTGCCGGTGACGTCGAAAATGCGGCCAAGAACGCCTTCGCCAACGGGCACAGAGATGGGCGCGCCAGTGTCGATCACATCCATACCGCGCTTAAGACCTTCCGTGGAGGACATCGCGATGGCACGGACGACGCCTTCGCCCAAATGCTGTTGGACTTCGAGGGTCAGCGTCTCGGATTTACCAGCGACGGTGAAAGTCACGGTGAGCGCCTGATAGATGGCCGGGACGGCATTCTGGGCGAATTGCGCGTCAACGACGGCGCCGATGACTTGGACGATTTTTCCTGAATTGCTCATGGTGATATTAAAGGCGGGGTTGAGAGATTAGGCCGCGAAGGTGGCGGCGGCGATTTCGAGGATTTCCTGCGTGATGCCAGCTTGGCGGGCTTTGTTATATTCGAGAGTGAGATCACCGATGAGGCCGGTGGCGTTGTCTTTGGCGGTCTTCATCGCGACCATGCGTGAGCTGTGCTCGGAAGCTTTGGCGTCGAGCACGTGCTGATAAACCTCCCGGTTGATGTAGCGGGGCAGCAACGCCTCCAGCACAGTCTGCGCGTCGGGCTCGAACAAAACTTCACGGTCATCGCTCGTCACCGCAGGCTCGCCAGCATCTCTGCGGAGATCATCCACCACACTCTTCAGGCTACGCAGCGGCAGCAGCGGGAGGCAGGTCGGTGTTTGCACGAGAGTGTTCTTGAAGTGGGCGTAGATGATTTCGACGGTGTCTACCGCGCCTTCGAGATATTGCTTCACCATGAATTCCGCGACGACCTTGACGTCAGCGAAGGGCACGCGGTCATTGATGGAAAAATCGGCGAGCAAATCACGCTTAGTGCGGGCGAGGAACTGTGCGCCTTTACGACCGACGGCCGCGTATTTGGCGGGCTCCTTGATGTCACCGATGAGTTTGAACAAGTTGGCGTTGAGCGGTCCGCACAGGCCCTTGTCCGTCGTGACCAGAATAATGCCACGCGTCTTGACTTCGCGACGGACGAGGAACGGGTGATAACTTTCCTCCACGCGGCCCGCGAGAGCCGCGAGGGTTTCCGCCATGAGGCTGGCGTAGGGGCGGCCTGCGAGGGCGGCCTGTTGCGCCTTCTTCATCTTCGACGCGGCCACGAGCTCCATCGCCTTGGTGATCTGGCGGGTGTTCTTGACCGACTTGATGCGGCGGCGGATGTCGCGGAGTGAGGCCATGGGTTAGGAAAGACGGAAGGGCTGAACAGTGCTTCAGTTCTTCACCGCAAAGGTGCTCTTCCACTCATCGGCGGCGGCTTTGAGGCCAGCTTCGATTTCGTCGGTGAGCTTCGCCTCAGTGCGGATTTTCGTGAGGAGGTCGGCTTTGCGCGTGGTGAGGAAGTCTTTGAGCGAGTCGGACGCCGCGACGATGCGTTTCACTTCGATAGAATCGAAGTAGTTTTTCTGGAGCACCCAGAGAACCGCAGCTTGGGTTTCAATGGCCACGGGGTTGAGCTGGGGCTGTTTGAAAAGTTCGACGATGCGGGAGCCGCGATCGAGCGTAGCCTTGGTCTTGGCATCGAGGTCGGAGCCGAACTGCGCGAAGGCTGCCAACTCGCGGAACTGCGCGAGCTCGCCCTTGAGTTTACCGCCGACTTGCTTCGTGACCTTGATCTGCGCGGCAGAACCGACGCGGGACACGGAGAGACCGACGGATACCGCAGGACGGATGCCTTGGTTGAAGAGGTCGGTTTCGAGGAAGATCTGGCCGTCGGTGATGGAGATGACGTTGGTCGGGATGTAGGCGGACACGTCGCCAGCCTGCGTCTCAATGACGGGCAACGCGGTGAGCGAGCCCTTGCCGTCGAGGCGGGCGGCGCGCTCGAGCAGACGGCTGTGCAGATAGAGCACGTCACCAGGGAACGCTTCGCGACCCGAGGGGCGCTTCAGAATGAGGGAGATTTGGCGGTAGGCGACGGCGTGCTTGGAGAGGTCATCGTAAACGATGAGCGCATCCATGCCGTTTTCCATGAACCACTCGCCCATGGCGGCGCCGGAGAAGGGCGCGAGGTATTGGTTGGCGGGGTTGTCAGCGGCGGGTGCAGCTACGATGATAGTATATTGTAGAGCATCGGCGGCTTCGAGCGCGGCGATAGTGCGCACGATGTTCGACTGCTTCTGGCCGACGGCGACGTAGATGGAATAAACCGGGCGGAAGTTTTTGTCACCAGAGGCGAGGCCGACCTTGTTGATGCGCGCCTGATTAATGATCGTGTCCACGCAGATGGTGGTCTTGCCGGTGCCACGGTCGCCGATGATGAGCTCGCGTTGGCCACGGCCAATCGGGATCATGGAATCAATCGCCATGATGCCGGTGAGGAGCGGTTGAGAAACGGATTTACGAACGACGATGCCAGGCGCGATTTTTTCGACCGGGTAAGCTTCCTTCGACTCAATGGGGCCTTTGCCGTCCACCGGACGACCGATGGCGTCCACCACGCGGCCGAGGAGGGCTTTGCCGACGGGCACGGAGAGGAGGCGGCCGGTGGTCTGGACTTCGTCGCCTTCCTTGAGGTTCGCAACGTCGCCGAGCACCACGCAGCCGACTTCGTCCTCTTCCAAGTTGAGGGCGATGCCGACGGTGCCGCCGGGGAACTGCACCATTTCGTTATACATGACCTCGGAGAGGCCTTCGATCTTGGCCACGCCGTCAGCGACGGTGCGGACGGTGCCGGTGTTTCTCTTCACGGCTTTGGTGGAGAGTTTGGCGATCTGTTGTTCGATTTGTTCGATGACGTTGCTCATGGCGCGGTTTTAAAGGGGGAGGTGATTAAAGGGGGAAAGGGGTCAGACGGCGGCGGAAAGGGCGGCGAGCTGGTTAGCGACGGAAGATTCGTAAACGTCGGAGCCGATGCGGATGCGCAGACCGGCGAGCAGTTGGGGCGCGGGGCGGGCGGTGGCGGTGACCACGCGTTTGTATTTCTGGCTCATGGCGCCCTCGATCATCTTGAGCGTGCCGTCGCTGACTGGGCCGGCGTGCTCGACGATGGCGCGGCTCTTGGCGAGCTCGAGGGCGATGCGGTGATGGTAGCTCTTGAGCAAAGCGAGCGTTTGGCGGGGCTGGTGTTTTTCGATCCAGCCCAACACGCCGCTGACGCGCTCAGGCGAAACCGCACCGTCTACCAAGCTGAGCTTGAAGAGCTGCTTGGCGAGGAGCTTGGTCTGTTTGGTGGCGGCCATTCCGGAGTGAAAGTGAGGGTGAAAGGGGAGAGTGAGCGGGCCGCTTAGATGACGGACAGCTCTTTAGTGGCAGTCTCGTTATAAGCAGCGCGGTCGGCGTCACTGAGCTTCTTTGCAAGCACGCGTTCGGTGGTGGTGACGACGAGGCGGGCGATTTCAGCGCGGGCTTGGTCGAGCATCTTTTTGTGCTCAAGGTCTACGGCTTGGCGCGCTTTGGCGACGAGGTCGGCGGCATGTTGCACGGCGTCGGCCTGCTGCTTCTCGGCGAATTCTTTCGACGTGCGGCGGGCTTCTTCGACGAGCTTCTGCGCGTCGAGCTGCGCCTGCTTGATGATGGCCGCACTCTCTTGCGCAGCGGCGGCGAGGCGAGCCTGAGTCTCTTCCGCATTCTTGAGCCCCTTGGCGATCTCGGCGTTACGAGCTTCCATCGTAGCCACGGTGGGCTTGATGCCGAACTTGTAGAGAACGCCGAAGAGGATGAGGAAGCTGATGACCTGCATCACGACATACCTCGGCTCGATGCCGAACTTTTCGACGAGACCGGGCTCGGCGGCGTGGCTGGCGGCGGCTTGATGGGCGGCTTCAACCGTGGCGAGAAGGAGCGGAAGCATGGCGGGAAGGAGGGGGTGGAAAAGGGATGGCGGCGCGAAACGTGGAGCGCAGCGCGCCGCCGGTTAAACTGAAACGCTTACTTCGCGAGGAAGAGGGCGAGAATGCCGAGACCTTCGGCGAGCGCCATACCGATGATGGCTTGCACGAGGACTTTGCCGGATGCACCGGGGTTACGGCCGACGGCCTCAGCGGCCTTGGTGCCGATCATTCCGACGCCGATGGCGGCGCCGAGCAGACCGAGTGCGGATGCGATATTGCCTGAGATTTCAGCAATGACGGGAATCATGATGTTTTTGTTTTTGGTTGGTTGCGGTTGCCGCCGTGCGCACATCATTGGCACGCTCCCAGCGGAAAAGTATTAGTGATGAGAGGCAGCGTGGCCCTCCTTGCCTTCGTGACCATGGTCGTGGTCATCGCCGTGATTACAAATGAGGCCGATATAAACGGAGGTCAGTAGCGTGAAAACGAGTGCTTGAATCAGGCCGACAAGCAGCTCCATGAAGAAAAACACCGGGAAGAAGCCCGTGCCGTGTAGCAGGTTTTCGCCACCGAATACGTTGCCAAAAAGACGAACCGACAACGTGAACGGGCGGATGCAGATCGAAAACACTTCGATGCAGCCAACCACCAAAAACACCAGCGAAAGTATCGGATACAGCCAAGCGGGCGTTTCGGCTTTTTCTGCCTTATTGCCGAATAGGTCCCAGAGGATGAGCTTCGGGCCTGCGTATTTCAAAATAAGGATCAACCACGCGCCGAACGAAACTAGCGCCAGCGCAATCGTGCCATTGAAGTCGGAGTTAAACGGACGAATCCACGGACGTGTCAGGTGGAAGTGACCATCGACATCATGCCCCCAGCCGATCGTGCCGACGCCAGGCAGCAGGCCCATCCAGTTATGAATAAGAATGAAAACGAAAAACGTGACGAGTAGCGGAAAGGCCGCCGGGAATGCTTTCTTGCCGACAATTGGCTCGAACAGCCCGCGCAAGCCTTCAATCAGCGATTCGACCACGGCCTGCCCCTTTGTCGGTAACACCTTGGGTTTGCCGATTAGCCAGAGAATGCCCAGCACCAGCACAGCGGACATCGTCCAACCCGTCACCATTGAGTTGGTGACTGTCCAGCCACCGCCGAAATCGAAGAGCACCGCCGCCCGCGGATCTACACCCTCAGCAAACAGCGCACTAGGCGCGGCAAACGCGGCAAACATTGCGAGGGATTTCAGTGCTTTAGCCATGGACGCGGGCGGGTGAATTCAGTGAAAAGTTCATGAGCTAGGTTTCGGCCTTAGCCATCGTCAACCCTTGAAATCCAAAATTAGTGCCAGTCATCAATCATTAGTAACACGATGACCTTTTCGCGTATTTGCTAATGCCTCGACACAAGCCAGTCTTGTCCCCCTTATAATCTGTAATAGCCATCCGCCCGTGTCCGCCTCCGAAGACCTTCTCGCCCGCACTGCTCAGCCTCGTTACCCCAACGGGGAGAGGCGTTTACGTCGCGACCCTTTCACTCAGGCAACTTGGGGTTTGCTAGGATTAGCCCTTATCGGCCAAGCGCTTATGTTTATCGCGCTCGACCTGATTCTCTGATTGCCACCAGCGATTGGTGCGACTCGGCCCGAGCCTGAAACACCGTCTCGTGCTCCAGCGGCCAGACCGCCGTCTCGTCCAGTCGCCAGCCCGGAGCCTCGCCCGCTACGAGAAAATCCCGCACCGCTTTGAAGTATTCCGCGTGGTCTGTCCGGAAATGGAAGCGTGCCCCCGGCTCCGCGCGGGTCGCCAGCGCAGCAAAAAAGCCCGGCTGCAAGACACGATGCTTATGGTGCCGCGCCTTCGGCCACGGATCCGGGAAAAGCACCCAAACCTCCGCCAACGTGACGCCTGCGGGCAACTCGCCAAGAAACTCCCGCGCCTCTGCCCCCACGAAGTGGCAATTTTTCAGCTTGGCCCGGTCGCGCTTGCGCCCCGCCCGCGCCAAGCGTTCGCCGATGATGTCCACGCCAACACAAAATTTCTCCGGAAACTCCGCCGCGTAGCGCACGAGAAAATGCCCGTGCCCGCTACCGACTTCCCACACGATAGGACGTGGCTGCGGCAACAGCTCCGCCAGTTGCGCGCGTAACGCGGCACGGCGCTCCTGCACGCGAGCGAGAAATTCCGGCTTATAAGTCACGCGCCCCAAG
>JACCDO011600449.1_pt1 | contig 12303 bp, 9 predicted proteins | sample 7446101 | NCBI WGS metagenome assembly JACCDO01 (sample SAMN15323440, study PRJNA562643) | freshwater metagenome | isolation source: river surface water | place: USA:Blue River Watershed | collected 2017-08-16 | reverse complement strand
CAGCCAAAGTAACGGGTCCATGCGATTCACGCAGGGCTAGATCGATCATTGCGGTTACTGCAAAACGGCCTTTAGTTGTAAGTCTCATATGTCACCTTGGTAATGGATTGTTATGGACAGCTCATGGGCGGGCGGATAATACCCGACCATTCCACTCAACTTTACCATAAGACCCAGCAAACTGCTCGGGAATTATCCCAAAAATCCCTATCTGGAGCGAGGAATTACGAAAGCACGTCTCGTGAGCGCGCCCCAAAGGCCATTTCTTTGATTTTTGTGAGCCTATCTCGCGTGCTGGCAGCCTTCTCAAACTCTAAATTCTTGGCTTCAGCAATCATTTGTTTTTCTAAGCGCTTGATTTCATTAGATAAATCTTTCTCACTCATATCTTCGTAGCGCGCCCGCTCTTGCTCGATCTGCAATTCTTGCCGCTTTTCTTTTACGTCATAGACACCATCAATAATGTCCTTGATACGCTTTTGCACACCCTTTGGCTCAATGCCGTGAAGCTGGTTAAAGGCAATTTGCTTGGCACGACGCCGTTCCGTCTCCCCCATGGCTCTGCGCATGGAATCTGTCACCTTATCTGCATACAAAATGGCCTTACCTCGGACATTTCGCGCTGCCCTACCAATGGTTTGAATCAAGGACCGTTCAGAACGCAAGAATCCCTCTTTATCAGCATCCAGTATGGCGACCAAGGAGACTTCTGGAATATCTAGACCTTCGCGCAACAAATTAATACCTACCAAAACATCGAAGACCCCTAAACGCAAGTCACGCAATATTTCTACTCGTTCAACAGTATCAATATCTGAGTGCACGTAACGCACTTTCACGCCATTATCAGAAAGAAAATCGGTGAGCTGTTCTGCCATGCGTTTTGTAAGCACAGTTACTAAAACACGCTCACCTACCTTGACTCGTTCGTGTATCTGATTGAGCAAATCATCCACTTGAGAACTCGCTGGCAACACTTCAATTTCTGGGTCAACCAATCCGGTTGGTCTAGCAACTTGCTCTACTACTTGACCCTGATGCGTATCTTCATACTCTGCTGGAGTTGCAGAAACAAAAATGGTTTGTCGCATCTTCGTTTCAAATTCAGTAAATTTCAATGGGCGATTGTCCATTGCAGAAGGCAAACGAAAGCCAAACTCCACGAGCGTATGCTTGCGTGACTTGTCGCCGTTATACATTGCATTTAGCTGACCAATTAAAACGTGACTTTCATCTAAGAACATCAACGCATCATTAGGCAAATAATCTACCAGAGTGGGCGGAGCTTCCCCTGTGGCGGCACCAGAAAGGTGGCGTGAATAGTTCTCAATACCCTTACAAAAGCCTAATTCATTGAGCATCTCCAGATCAAAGCGGGTACGCTGCTCTAAACGCTGTGCCTCAACCAGTTTCCCATCTTTGACAAACTCATCTAATCGAATACGTAATTCAGCTTTAATTGTTTCAATCGCTTTTAGCACTGTTTCTCGAGGCGTTACGTAATGCGAACTTGGATAGACAGTAAAGCGAGGAATCTTTTGTCGAATTTTTCCCGTTAGAGGATCAAAGAATTGCAAGCTCTCGACTTCATCATCAAATAACTCTACTCTGACCGCTAATTCATTATGTTCAGCAGGGAAAATATCAATCGTGTCACCTCGCACCCGAAATACGCCACGCTTAAAATCCAGTTCATTTCGCTCATACTGCATCGCGATGAGTCGCGTCAAAATATCTCGCTGACTCATTTTGTCACCAGGTCTTAAAGTCATCACCATGCTGTGATAGTCGCCTGGGTTACCAATACCGTAAATAGCTGACACCGTAGCCACAATGATCACATCGCGACGCTCCAACAAACTTTTAGTTGCTGATAGGCGCATTTGCTCTATATGCTCATTAATGGAGGAATCTTTCTCGATAAAAAGATCGCGCTGCGGCACATAGGCCTCAGGCTGGTAATAGTCGTAGTAACTCACAAAGTACTCGACGGCATTTTTTGGGAAAAACTCCCTAAATTCACTATAGAGCTGGGCTGCTAAGGTCTTATTAGGGGCAAAAACGATTGCCGGGCGACCTGTTCTGGCGATGACATTGGCCATCGTAAAAGTCTTCCCTGACCCTGTAACCCCCAACAAGGTTTGAAAGGTCAACCCATCTTCGATGCCCTCTACCAAGCCCTCGATCGCTGCAGGCTGGTCTCCAGCCGGTGGGAACGGTTGATAGAGCTGATAAGGGGACCCAGGAAAACTGACAAACTTAGCCGGATCTAGATCATGACCAGCCTCCCCCAGAGGGACCCCAACGGGGGTTTTCTGGGCTTCCTCTGTTGGCAGTTTTGTTCCGTTTTTAGGCAACTTTGGGGGCATCTCGGCTATCATTTCATCTGTGAGTTTTCTTCACAGCGAATTTTGTACAAACATTGATTTTGCCGTTTTTATTTAGAAATAGTTGGTTCTGACCTCAAAAACAGACAATTAACCCGAATTTAACGTCAATGATTAGCAAAAATATCCACAATTCACCTTTAACCATCACCGTTTAGATCAAATGACCCTGTTTTCCTCAGTTCAGTTAGCCCCTAAAGACCCTATTTTTGGCCTCACAGAAGCTTATGTTGCCGATCAACGTCCTGACAAAGTGAACCTAGGTGTTGGCGTGTATTACACGGATGAGGGGAAGGTGCCCCTCTTGAAGGCTGTCATCAAAGCAGAAGAGGCTATCGTAGCGAAGCAGTCACCTCGCAGCTACATTCCGATTGAAGGCCCAAACCCATATAACAGTGCAGTGCAAAATTTATTATTCGGCGCAGATTCAGCACTCATCAAAGATGGTCGCGTGGTCACTGCAGAATGTCTTGGCGGCACAGGTGCGCTGCGTGTGGGCGCTGACTTCATCAAGCGTCTCAACTTAAATGCACCTTGCGCGATTAGCAATCCAACCTGGGAAAATCATCGCGGTATTTTTGAATCTGCTGGCTTTGAGGTTGTTGAATACACCTACTTTGACAGCAAAACACGTGGCGTAGATTTTGACGGCATGGTGAAGTCACTAGAATCGTTTCCAAAGAATACGACTGTACTGTTGCATGCATGTTGCCATAATCCCACTGGTGCCGACATTACCGAAGCGCAGTGGCATCAGGTGATTGATATCTGTAAAAACAAGGGTCTGATTCCCTTCCTGGATATGGCTTACCAAGGGTTTGCCGCCGGCATTGAGCAAGATGGTGTTGCCGTTCGCCTCTTTGCTGAGTCAGGCATGTCTTTCTTTGTATCCAGCTCATTCTCCAAATCATTTTCACTCTATGGTGAACGTGTTGGCGCATTGTCCATCGTCACACAAAGCAAAGACGAATCGAATCGCGTGCTCTCACAATTAAAGCGCGTGATTCGTACAAACTACTCCAATCCACCAACCCATGGCGCCGCTATTGCTGCTGCTGTATTAAATTCTCCTGAGCTACGTCAGCTTTGGGAAGATGAGCTTGCAGAAATGCGTGAGCGCATTAAAGCGATGCGTCATGGTTTAGTTGAGAAATTAGCTGCTGCTGGAGCAAAGCAAGATTTTGCTTTCATTGAAAAGCAGCGTGGTATGTTTTCTTACTCAGGCCTTACTGCTGAGCAAGTTGAGCGTTTACAGAAAGAGGATGGCATTTACGCCCTCTCCACTGGCCGTATTTGCGTAGCTGCCCTCAATACGAAAAATATTGATAAAGTAGCTAAGGCAATCGCCCGCGTTTTAGCTTAAAGGCTAATTACCGGTTATATTGATTTACAGGAGGTACCATGCTTTATCAGTTACACGAGTTCCAAAAAGCCTTATTACAGCCCATCAGCTCTTGGGCGCGCGCTGCCTCTGAGGCTTTTGTGAATGCCTCGAATCCAGCATCTAAGGTTCCTGGATCAGAACGTTTAGCTGCAAGCTATGAACTTCTTTATCGTCTTGGCAAAAACTACAAAAAGCCAGAATTTGGTATTCGCTCTGTCATGGCACATGGTCATGAAGTAGCGATTCATGAGATCACCAAAGTAAGCAAGCCATTCTGTAAATTAATTCGCTTCAAACGGTTTTCTGATGATGTAGAAACCATCAAAAAGCTCAAAGAAGATCCATCTGTACTGATTGTTGCCCCACTATCAGGACACCACTCAACTTTGTTGCGCGACACCGTTCGTACTCTCTTGCAAGATCATAAGGTTTACATCACTGACTGGGTTGATGCGCGCAACGTTCCTGTCAGCGAAGGAGAATTTGGGCTTGATGACTATGTTCACTATGTTCAAGAATTCATTCGCTTTATTGGCGCAGAGAATTTACATGTGATTTCTGTTTGCCAGCCAACCGTTCCAACCCTTGGAGCTATTTCATTAATGGCTTCTGCTGGAGAAAAAACCCCGGCCTCAATGATCATGATGGGGGGCCCAATTGATGCTCGCAAATCACCTACTGCTGTAAATAATTTGGCAGAGCAAAAATCGCATGACTGGTTTGAGAGCCATGTTATCTACAAAGTTCCGCCAACCTACCCTGGTGCAGGACGCCGCGTTTACCCAGGCTTCTTACAGCACACCGGCTTTATTGCCATGAATCCACAGAACCATTTGCAATCACATTGGGATTATTTTGCTAACTTAGTGCGTGGCGACGAGGAAGATGCTGAGGCACATATTCGCTTCTATGATGAATACAATGCCGTGTTGGATTTGGATGCGAAGTTCTACTTAGACACTATTAAAACCGTTTTCCAAGACTATGCATTACCAAACGGCACCTGGGAAGTTGCAGGTGAGTTAGTAAAACCACAAGATATTAAAAATACTGCTCTATTGACTGTTGAAGGTGAATTGGACGATATTTCTGGAAGCGGTCAGACACGCTCTGCACATGGTTTGTGTGCTGGCATCCCGAAAGAGCGTAAAGATCATTACGAGGTTGCGGGGGCTGGTCACTACGGCATCTTCTCAGGACGTCGTTGGCGCGATAAGGTTTATCCCAAAATTAAATCCTTTATTCGCGAACACCAAGCAACTCAGAGACATTCATAAGACGAATCTCTTACCGAACACAATACAGGGGGCGAATCAGCCCCCGCTTTACTAGATCTCCAGAGCAATGAATTCAAAACAGGTGAACGAGCTCACCGATCGCTTGGTGGATCTCTTACCGCAAACACAGTGCACTAAATGCGGCTACCCCGATTGCAGGGGATATGCCCAAGCATTAGCTAGTGGCGAAGCATTGCCAAATCGCTGCCCTCCAGGCGGTGTTGAGGGCATTAAAAGACTGAGTCATGTTCTGACGCCCATCTACCCACAAGATGCATTTGATTTACATCCAACAATTAATCCAGAATGCGGGATCGAAAGGCCTAGACCTGTAGCTTTTATAGATCCGTTAAAGTGCATCGGCTGCACTCTCTGCATACAAGCATGTCCCGTTGACGCAATAGTAGGTGCATCCAAACAAATGCACGTTGTTCTCACTGAGTGGTGCACAGGGTGCGATCTTTGCATACCGCCCTGTCCTGTCGACTGCATCAGCATGATCAATGTCACCGATAACAAAACTGGCTGGGAGGCTTGGTCGCAGGAGTTAGCAGATATTTCTCGTCAGCGCTATCACGATCGCGCGCAACGCCTTGATCGTGAACAACGTGATAACGATGAACGATTAGCAAAGAAAGCTGCAGCCAAATTAGCTGCCGTGAATGCAGAACATCCCAATAGCGCAGAGGAAGAAAAAGAAAGAGAACGCAAGCGCGCCATCATTGCTGCAGCAATCGCTAGAGCCCAACAAAAGTCATGATGGGCCCCGATAAGCGAATGGCTTTTTTTCAGCAATTAAAAGCCAATAACCCCAAACCCACCACTGAACTGGAGTACAGCACCCCATTTGAGTTGTTAATTGCCGTCCTGTTATCAGCCCAAGCGACCGATGTTTCGGTCAACAAAGGCACCAGAAAACTTTTTAAAGTAGCCAACACACCTCAAGCCCTTTTGAAGCTGGGCGAAGAAGGGGTGCGTCCCTATATTCAGCACATAGGCCTCTTCAATTCCAAAGGGAAGCATATTCAAGAAACCTGCCGTCTTCTTTTAGAGAAACATGATGGCCAAGTTCCGCAAACCCGGGAGGAATTAGAGGCATTACCAGGGGTTGGCAGAAAAACAGCAAACGTCATACTTAATACCGCTTTTGGGCAACCTACAATTGCAGTTGATACGCATATTTTTCGCGTCGCTAATCGCACTGGTTTAGCCCCAGGAAAAGATGTGCTCGAAGTCGAGAAGCAGCTATTAAAACGTGTGCCCAAGGATTATCTACTTGATGCGCATCATTGGTTAATTTTGCACGGCAGATACACTTGCAAAGCGCGTAATCCAAATTGCGCTCAATGCATTGTTGAGCCATTCTGCGGCTTTAAACAAAAAACTAGCAAGGGAAAAGTTCGTGGCGATATTTAATCCAACCCGAGAAGAGGTCCGTCGTTTCTTCTGTGATACCTGGAAGAAGAAAACAGAGGGTCATATTTTGGACCCAATGGAAACCCTAGCTGGCGATTGGATGGAGCAACACCCTGAATATCATGAGCTCCTTATCAACCCTGAAAACGCCTTAGAACAAGACTACACCCCTGAACGTGGCGAAACCAATCCATTTCTGCACTTATCAATGCATTTATCCATTAGCGAACAAATCTCGATTGATCAACCACCAGGCATCAAAGCGATTGCAGAGAAGTTGTCCAAAAAACTGGGTTCGATGCATGAAGCACAACATCTCATGATGGAGTGTCTAGGGCAAGTCATGTGGGAAGCGCAGCGCGATGGAAAACCGCTAAACCCAGAAAATTACCTTGAGGCCCTTCAGCACCTGGTTTAATACATCTGCGAAATTTCGTGGCGTATTGCAGCAGGTAACCTAGCAGCCAAGGCAATTCGGCGCTCTATATTTGCTTGTGAACTCTCTTGGTTTTTTGCGGACCAAACAGAACCTGGGAAAAATGCGTCATCTTTAAATCTGGGAATCACATGCCAGTGAATATGAGGCACCATATTTCCCAGGGCAGCAAGATTGACTTTATCAGGCTGCATCACATCCCGAATGACTTCTTCTACTGCAAATACCAATGACATGATGTGCTCGCGCTCACCATAGGTAAGATCAGACATCTCAGGCACATGCCGATTCCAAATGACCCGACAAAAACCCGGCAGCTGAGGGTCATTCACCAAAATAATGCGACAGTCATCGCCTCGCCAAACGAGTTCACCCTCTTCAGGCTTTAGTGTTTCATTACAAAGTGTGCAATTTGACATAGCAAGAATGTAAACGAAAACGGCATCTAAGTCACCCTTGTGGGGTAATTTAGATGCCGCGGCAGTAATAGTGTTACTGCTACTACAAAACTACTTAGGGATTCTTAGTGGAACTGCTCTTCTTCAGTAGAACCAGTCAATGCGGTAACAGAAGACTTACCACCTTGAATAACAGTTGTTACGTCATCAAAGTAACCTGTGCCGACTTCTTGCTGATGTGAAACGAATGTGTAACCACGATCACGTGCAGCAAACTCTGGCTCTTGTACTTTCTCAACATAAGCAGTCATACCGCGTTGAGAGTAATCTTGCGCCAAGTCATACATGTTGTACCACATAGAGTGGATACCAGCGAGGGTAATAAATTGATACTTGTAACCCATCGCACCCAATTCACGTTGGAACTTGGCAATCGTTGCATCATCCAAGTTTTTCTTCCAGTTAAATGATGGTGAGCAGTTGTATGCCAACATCTTGCCTGGGAACTTCGCGCGAATAGCTTCTGCAAATTGACGTGCAAATTCAAGATCTGGAGTACCAGTCTCACACCAAACCATATCTGCGTATTGAGCGTATGCCAAACCGCGTGAGATAGCTTGATCCAAACCTTTACGTGTTTTGTAGAAACCTTCTGGAGTACGCTCACCAGTCAAGAAAGGCTTATCGTTCTCATCGTAATCAGAAGTCAACAAATCAGCAGCTTCAGCATCAGTACGAGCCAGGATGATTGTTGGGACGCCCATGACGTCTGCAGCCAAACGTGCTGCAATTAACTTCTGCACAGACTCACCCGTTGGCAGCAATACTTTACCGCCCAAGTGACCGCATTTTTTTACAGAGGACAATTGATCTTCAAAGTGAACGCCAGCAGCACCTTGCTTGATTAACGCTTTAGCCAACTCAAATGCATTCAATACACCGCCAAAACCTGCTTCTGCGTCAGCAACGATAGGAGCGTAGTAATCGATATAACCAGCGTCGCCAGGGCCAACACCTTTAGCAGTTTGAATTTCATCGGCACGTTGGAATGAGTTATTGATACGCTCAACCATCTTAGGCACTGAATCCACTGGATACAAAGATTGATCTGGATACATCGCTGCATAAGAATTACCGTCAGCAGCAACTTGCCAACCAGACAAGTAGATCGCCTGAATACCTGCTTTAACTTGCTGCATTGCTTGACCACCAGTCAACGCACCCAAACAGTTTACGTAGGCTTCGTTATTTACGAGGTCCCACAATTTTTCTGCGCCGTGTTTTGCCAATGTATGCTCAATCTTCAATGAGCCACGAAGACGCACTACATCCTCAGCGGTGTACCCACGTTTGATACCTTTCCAGCGTGGATTGGTATCCCAGTCCTTTTGAATTGCTGCGATTTCAGCTTTGCGATCTGCCATGTTTTTCTCCCTAAGTTAAACAAGTACTTCAATTAAGTGACTTTTTAGACGTTTCAGTCTTATGTCTTATATAAGAGTTTAGAGGCTTATAAAAACTCAGCAAGAGAAATTTGCTACTTTTAGAAATTTATTTAACTAAATAAATTCAATGACTTATATATAATTTTTTATAATATGAAATGATTATTCAGAGCACGAAATAAAACATCTCCTCCAGGTTCGCACTGAATTTTACGCAGTGTAATAGGATTTCGTATTATGAAATTTTATGAAGCTAATTTGGCTTTGGGAGCACTCTTCGCTGAAACCGTAAAAACAGTAGGAATAATGAGAAGTTGGAACAGCACAATGCCCATAAACAGCGCTCTTGGTAAACCTGCATCCATAAACATGCCAAAAATGAATGGGCCTACTGCAGCACCTAAATCAATACCGGAATACACAATGCCATAGACTCTTCCGGCAACGCCCTGAGGAGTAGCTCTCTTGACCAATAAATCACGTGAAGGAGCAACAATACCGTAGCCAAATCCAAGCATGAAGAAAATGACTGGAATAAGGCCAATAGAGACAAATCCTGTTGCTAAAGCCAAACACATCATCACCGTGATTGAGAGACAAAATGAAACAATTTTCTCTGGCGCCTGCAACTTAGCAGCAAGAAAGCCGCCAAATAAAACCCCGCCTGCACTACCCAATGCAAGTAACGTGATGTAATAACTCCCCACAGTTAAAGGCACTTGATAGATATTGAAAAGCGCGCTGGGTGCAAAAGACTGCAAACTGGAAGTTGATGCCATACTAAAGAAAAAGAAAGCCCAGCAAAGCCAAACTGCTGGCAGCCTCAGGAAAGCAAAGGCGCTTTCAGGAGACAAGCCCAGATTATTAGCGTTAGCGTGACTATGCTCATGACGTTCTTGAACGTTGTCTAATAATTGACTCCGATTGACCCACAGGACCACAAGAATGATCACTTCTAAGAGGGCTGCGGCCAAGAAAGCCATCCGCCAATCCGAAAGTTGTGCGATCCCCACCATAAATGCAGGCGCAGCTGCCCAACCTAAATAACCGGTAACCCCATGCATCGAATAGGCGTAGGGTAAGTTGGGTTGAGAAACTTTGTGATTGATGAGCGTGTAATCCACTGGATGAAAAATACCATTGCCACATCCGGCAATGACAGCGCCAATGATCAGCATGAAGTAACCATTGCTTTGAGAATATGTTAGAGCAGCCAGTACTAGCAAACCAATACCTGTAAATAGGACTGGTCTTGCGCCAATTCGATCTACTAAAAATCCAGAGGCGGCTTGCACTACACAAGAGACAACGAAGAAGATCGACATGAGTAAGCCAAGTTCAGCATAACTCAAAGCAAAAGCATCCTTTAACCATGGAAACATGGGAGGGAGTACTAAATGAAAAAAATGAGAGCTGCCGTGTGCCAGGCTAATTAAACCAATAACCCGGACATCACTGGCACGCCTACTAAGCGTAACAGTCATGTCCCGAGTTTACTAGCGCAGGAATATTCCTGCAAAAACTTAGTGGACCTGACGAGTAAAGCTAAAGTCCCCTTTTTTGTCTACATCCACAGGCACCACATCCTTGGGTCCAAACTTGCCCTCCAAGATCATCTTGGAAACTGGATTTTCAATATGCTGCTGGATAGCCCGCTTCAGCGGTCTTGCTCCAAAAACTGGATCAAAACCGACCTCTGCCAACTTGCTGAGAGCTGCATCACTGACCTCTAATTGCATATCGACTCTTGCCAAGCGTTCGGACAAATTTTTGAGCAAGATCTTCGCAATATTGGCAATATTATCTTTGCCCAATCCATGGAATACGACGATTTCATCAATACGATTCAAAAACTCAGGACGGAAATGATTCTTCAACTCCTCAAAAACGGCTTCTTTGATTTCCGCTTGTTTTTTATCTGCCATTGACTGAATTAAATGGGAGCCAATATTACTAGTCATCACAATCACAGTGTTCTTGAAATCAACAGTGCGACCCTGACCATCTGTTAAACGGCCATCATCTAAAACTTGCAAGAGCACGTTAAAGACATCAGGATGGGCTTTTTCGATTTCATCAAACAATATGACGCTGTATGGATGACGACGAACCTGCTCAGTTAAATAACCGCCCTCCTCATATCCTACATAACCAGGAGGCGCGCCAATCAAACGTGCAACGCTATGCTTCTCCATAAACTCACTCATATCAATACGAATTAAGTGATCTTCACTATCAAATAGGAAGCCAGCCAAGGCTTTGCATAGCTCAGTCTTACCAACGCCTGTTGGACCCAGGAATAAGAAAGATCCGTATGGACGATTCTCTTCAGCCAAGCCAGCTCGTGAGCGACGAATCGCATCCGATACAGCTCGAATCGCCTCATCTTGACCAACCACACGTTTGTGCAATAGCTCTTCCATTTTAAGAAGCTTGTCACGCTCGCCCTGCATCATCTTCGATACTGGAATACCCGTTGCACGAGAAACCACTTCTGCGATTTCTTCTGCGCCCACCTGCGTACGAAGCAACTTGTTCTTTACAACACCATCCTTATCGCCTTTGGCTTCAGCTGCGGCTGCAGACTTCAGCTTGGCTTCTAACTCAGGTAACTTGCCGTATTGCAATTCTGCAACCTTCTCAAGCTTGCCTTCACGCTGCAATTTAGCAATTTCAGCGCGCACTTTTTCAATCTCTTCTTTGAGGTGTGCGGCACCCAATACGGCACCTTTTTCTGCTTTCCAGATTTCTTCTAAATCTGCATATTCAGCTCCCAGGCGCTTGATTTCATCTTCGATCAAGGCCAAGCGCTTCTGGGAAGCTTCATCCTTCTCCTTTTTTACAGCTTCACGTTCAATTTTGAGCTGAATTAAGCGGCGATCAAGCTTGTCCATCACTTCTGGTTTGGAATCAATTTCCATACGAATACGTGAACCTGCCTCATCAATCAAATCAATCGCCTTATCAGGCAAGAAACGATCGGTAATATAGCGGTGTGACAACTCAGCAGCAGCCACGATAGCGGGATCAGTAATCTCAATTCCATGGTGTAGCTCATAACGCTCTTGCAAACCACGCAAAATAGCAATCGTTGCTTCAACGCTAGGCTCTTCCACCATCACTTTTTGAAAACGTCGCTCTAAAGCAGGATCTTTTTCGATGTACTTACGATACTCATCTAAAGTAGTTGCACCGATACAATGCAACTCTCCGCGAGCCAAAGCAGGCTTGAGCATATTTCCTGCATCCATCGCACCATCGCTCTTACCAGCGCCTACCATTGTATGAATCTCATCTATGAAGATAATGGTTTGACCTTCATCTTTAGCAACATCACTCAGAACCGCTTTTAACCGCTCTTCAAATTCACCACGATATTTAGCGCCGGCCAATAGCAGAGCCATATCCAATACCAAGACGCGCTTGTCTTTGAGAGTCTCAGGTACTTCACCATTGACGATTCGTTGTGCCAAACCCTCCACAATCGCCGTTTTACCAACACCAGGCTCGCCAATGAGGACGGGGTTATTTTTGCCGCGACGCTGCAAAATTTGAATAGT
>JACCDO010895390.1_pt1 | contig 12303 bp, 13 predicted proteins | sample 7446101 | NCBI WGS metagenome assembly JACCDO01 (sample SAMN15323440, study PRJNA562643) | freshwater metagenome | isolation source: river surface water | place: USA:Blue River Watershed | collected 2017-08-16 | reverse complement strand
CAAAACGAATAAAGTTATCTTGATTTGAATTATTTGAGCTCATAGGCCTACATGTTACGCATCATTTCAGCGAACCTCAACGGTATACGTTCAGCAGTGAAAAAAGGATTTCTACCCTGGGCCATCAAACAAAAGGCGGACTTCATTTGTTTACAAGAGCTTAAGGCCCAACGCGATGATCTCGAAGATGCCATTTTGAATCCTGATGGGCTACATGGCTTCTTTCACCACGCAGAAAAGAAGGGATATAGCGGTTGCGGGATCTATACACCCCACAAGCCAGATGATGTCTTGTATGGATATGGCAATGCAGAATTTGATGCTGAAGGTCGATATGTCGAGGCACGCTTTAAAGATCTGTCGATTATTTCCGTTTATATGCCATCTGGATCGAGCTCACCCGAGCGCCAAGAGGCCAAATATCGTTATTTAGACAGCTTCTTGCCTCACCTTATCAAACTTAAAAAGTCTGGGCGAGAAATTGTGCTCTGTGGCGATGTCAATATTGCTCACCACGAAATCGATTTAAAGAATTGGAAAGGCAACGTTAAAAATTCTGGCTTCCTACCAGAAGAACGCGCCTGGCTCACCAATCTGTTTGATAACGTCGGCTATGTAGATGTGTATCGCCATCTAGAACCCAACGCCAGCGAAACTTGTTACACCTGGTGGAGTAACCGCGGCCAAGCCTATGCTAAGAATGTTGGCTGGCGTATTGATTATCACATTAGCACCCCTGGCATAGCAGCCACAGCAAAGAAAACTTCTGTTTATAAAGAGGAAAAATTTTCAGATCACGCGCCGCTGATCGTTGATTACGATTGGAAGGTTTAGCCAACCTAAGAGAGAAAATTATTTCTCTTCTTGAGGGGCTTGAGCAATCTTAAAATGCATCGTCGCCCAAATCAGTATCAATACCGGCACACCAATGATTGCGGTTCCGAAGAAAAAGGCTTGATATCCAAAATGGTCAACAAATACACCGGAGAAGCCGGCTAGCCACTTTGGCAAAAGCAACATCATTGAACTAAACAAAGCATACTGAGTAGCAGAGTATCGAATGTTCGTGAGCGAAGATAAAAAAGCAATAAAAGCGGCACTCGCAATACCTGAACTCAAGTTGTCAGCAGAAATTACCCAAATCAGTCCATGCAAGTCATGCCCTTGGTTGGCTAACCAAGCGAACAACACATTACTAACGGCAGATAAAACCGCCCCCAAAAATAATATTTTCAAGACGCCATAACGCAATGTAAGCACACCACCCAAAAATGCACCTAGCAGCGTCATCACCACACCAAAGACTTTACTGACAGCAGCCACTTCATCTTTGGTGTAACCCATATCGACATAAAATGGGTTTGCCATAATGCCCATCACAACATCACTAATGCGATAGATTGCAATTAGCGACAAGATCAAAACTGCATGCCAACGATAGCGCCTAATAAATTCAGCAAAGGGCTCAATTAAGGTTTGATAAAGCCAGGCTTTTGCATTGCGCGCTTTTGGTAGTTCATATGCGGCAGGCTCTTTACTAAATAAAGTCGTTAAAACACCGACCCCTATAGATCCGGCCATACAAAGGTAGGCAAATTGCCATGCACTTGCATCGTAGCCAACACCCGTTTCTGCCCTAGCTGCAAGCCACAAAACACCCGCCCCAGCCCAAATGAGCGCCAAGCGATAACCCGTTTGGTAGGTTGCCGCCAAAGCCGCCTGATGATCGCTGTCGGCGGATTCGATACGAAAAGCATCTAATGCAATATCTTGAGTGGCTGAGCCAAAAGCCACCAAAAGGGCGCACCACACCATCGCATTGAGCGCAATTTTTGGATCCAATGTCGACATTCCAACAAGCCCCAAAATAATGAGCGCTTGCGCAAGAATTAACCAACTTCTTCTACGGCCTAGCAGCCGAGTAAATAATGGAATTTGTATTCGATCTACTAAAGGGGCCCACACCCATTTGAATGCATAAATCAAACCCACCCAAGTTAAATATCCGATGGTGCTGCGATCAATGCCTGCCTCACGTAACCAAAAACTTAACGTTCCCAGAACAAGCAATAAAGGTAATCCAGCCGAAAACCCCAAAAAAAGCATTCGCAAGCAAGGCCATTCCAGATAAACCCGAAAGTCTTTTAGCCAAGATTGAACTGCTGCAAACACCTTGATGTTGATGTCCTAGGCGCGGCGAACACGGAACAAGGCAAGGCTGCCAAAAAGATTTGGCATCAACGTCACTTGACGGCCATCGTGCAAGATACATTGATCTATCACTTGTAAACCTAGGCTTGAAGCCAACTTTTCAAAGTCAGCCACTGTCAAAACGCGTACATTGGGAGTGTTGTACCACTGATAAGGCAGGCTCTTGGAGACAGGCATACGCCCAAGAGCTACTGCCAAGCGATGAGACCAGTGGCCAAAGTTCGGAAATGACACTATCGACTCTTTGCCCACTCGCACAACTTCGCGCAAGATTTTTTCTGTCTGATGAATGGTTTGTAAAGTCTGAGAGAGAACAACAGTATCAAAACTATGGTCTTCAAATAAAGCCAAACCGCCTTCTAGGTCTTGTTGAATAACATTCAAACCTTTTTGCACACATGAGAGAACGCGCGCATCGTCAATCTCTACACCATAAGCATGAACAGGCTTTTGCTTTTGCAAAAACTGGAGAAAGCTTCCATCACCACAACCCAAATCAAGCACTTCGGTATTGGGCGAAATCCAGTTAGCAATTGCTGCGAAGTCGGCGCGTTTATTCATCATCACGCTTGAACCTCACGCATCTGATTAAAGTAGGCACGGACCAAACTGTGATAACGCTCATCATCTAGCAAAAAGGCGTCATGCCCATGTGGCGCATCAATTTCAGCATACGTTACTTCACTCTTATTGCTTAAAAGAGATTGCACTATCTCACGACTTCGATTGGGCGGGAAGCGCCAATCTGTAGAAAAGCTGACTACTAAAAATTTAGCCTGCACCTCTGCTAGGGCGCGATTCAAGCTGCCATCAAAACGTCGAGCGGGATCAAAATAATCTAGCGCCCGTGTAATCAATAAATAAGTATTGGCATCGAAGTAGGTCGAGAATTTATCCCCCTGATGGCGCAAATAACTCTCTACCTCAAACTCAACATCAAAGCTGAAACGATAATCATTAGACTCGCCATGAGGACGCTGTAATTCGCGCCCGAACTTTTCGGCCATATCATCATCTGATAAATAGGTGATGTGCCCAACCATACGAGCCAAGCGCAAGCCACGTTTTGGCACAACACCGTGTTCGTAATAGTTACCACCATGAAAATCTGGATCGGACAAAATCGCATTGCGGGCAACTTCATTAAATGCAATATTTTGTGCGCTCAATTTAGGTGTGGAGGCAATTACCACGCAATGATCCAAGCGCTTTGGAAACTGTATTGCCCATGCCATTGCCTGCATGCCGCCAAGACTGCCCCCCATCACCGCTGCAAATTTACGAATACCTAGCTTATCGGCTAGGCGTGCCTGGGTATTCACCCAATCTTCTACCGTGACCACAGGAAAATCGGCGCCATAGGGCTTGCCACTTGCTGGATTAATGCTCATTGGACCTGTAGACCCAAAGCAAGAGCCCAGATTATTAATTCCGATCACAAAGAAATGGTCTGTATCAACCGGCTTGCCAGGACCAATCATGTTATCCCACCACCCTAGTTCTTCAGGATCATCAGGACTCGGACCAGCAACATGATGTGATGCATTTAAGGCATGACAAACTAACACTGCATTGCTCTTGTCGGCATTGAGTTTGCCGTATGTTTCAATGACTAAATCGTAACCAGACAACATGGCGCCACTCTGCAAAGGCAGGGGCTCAGCAAAATGTATGGTGTTTCTAGAGAGATGTAGCTCGCTCATTCGGACAGAAGTAGACGCAAACTGACATCAGAGGCGTCAGTTGGCAATTTCTTAAAACCACTGCGGGCAAAGCGATGCCAACGGCCCAATACGAAACTCATCAACATTGCGGCACGGATGCTCACCTCTTCTTGACCTAACTTAGACCATGCGCCACCTTGAGTTTGAGCAATACGTAACGCTTGCTTTAGAGAAGCTTCGACCCGATCAAGTACTTGAGTAATACGCTCCTGCAAGCGATCATCTTCTTGTAACAATGCATCGCCCAACAACACACGGGTCATGCCAGGATTTTTTTCAGCAAAGAACAGCAACATTTGCAAAATGCCGTGAGCTTGGGCTAGCCCTGATTCTTCCTTTTGATTAATTTGATTAATCAAACCAAATACAGTTTGCTCAATGAATGAAATCAAACCTTCAAACATTTGTGCTTTACTAGCGAAATGTCGATATAAGGCTGCTTCGGAAACATCGATTTTGGCAGCCAACGCCGCTGTCGTTACGCGCTCACCTTTGGGGTTTTGCAACATCTCGGCCAGCACCTGCAAAATTTGTAGCCTACGTTCCCCAGGGCGCGGACGCTTGCGTGTTTTACCAGCGTCAGCATTATTGCTGTCGATGTTCGCTGGATCTAGTGAATCACGCATAGCTCTCTACTTATCTGGAACGAATCATTGTGCCGAATGCTTGCTCGGTCAAGATTTCTAGTAACAAAGAATGCTCAATGCGGCCATCAATAATGTGCACAGAATTGACGCCGCTCTTAGCAGCGTCCAATGCCGAGGAAATCTTAGGCAACATGCCACCAGAAATCGTGCCATCAGCAAACAAGCCATCAATTTCTCTAGCAGTCAAATCGGTGAGTAGCACGCCGTTTTTATCCATCACACCAGGAATGTTGGTCATCATGACCAACTTTTCAGCATGCAAAATCTCTGCCATTTTGCCCGCCACCAAGTCAGCATTGATGTTGTAGGCCTGACCTTCTGCACTAAATCCTATAGGAGATATCACCGGAATAAATGCATCATCTTGCAATGCTTTAACCACAGCGGGATTAATCGATTCAATCTCGCCAACAAAACCAATATCTACTTTTTTACCCGGCTCTGTATCGCTAGGAATCATCATCTTCTTAGCATGAATAAGGCCACCATCTTTGCCAGTCAAGCCCACAGCCTGACCCCCAAAATGGTTAATCAACATCACAATATCTTGTTGCACTTCACCGCCAAGAACCCATTCAACAACCTCCATGGTTTCTTCGTCAGTGACACGCATCCCCTGAATAAAAGTACCGGTCTTGCCGATCTTCTTAAGGGCTTCATCAATTTGCGGACCGCCACCATGAACAACGACAGGATTCATGCCAACCAATTTGAGCAAAATCACATCGCGCGCAAAACTTTCTTTAAGGCGCTCTTCAACCATCGCATTGCCGCCATATTTGATGACAATAGTTTTACCGTGGTACGCACGAATATATGGCAATGCTTCCGCAAGTATCTCCGCTTTTAACAACGGAGAGATATCGCCAAGAGTAGGTAAATGCTTAGTCATTACTCAATCAATTTATTCGCCAAACAATTTTTGGCGGAGTTCGCGACGCTCTTGTGCTTCAAGAGATAAATTGGCTGTAGGCCTTGCAATTAAACGGTTTAAGCCGATTGGCTCGCCTGTCTCTTCACACCAACCATAGTCACCTGACTCGATGCGACCAAGTGCTTGCTCTACTTTTTTTAGCAACTTACGCTCACGATCACGTGTACGCAATTCCAATGCGTGCTCTTCTTCAATCGTTGCGCGATCAGCAGGATCTGGAACCAAAATATTTTCACGTAGATGCTCAGTAGTTTCTGAAGCATTTTTCAAAATATCTTCTTTGAGCGTTAATAGTTTTTGACGGAAAAAATCTAACTGCGCAGCATTCATATAGTCCTTGTCAGACATTTTGAGCAATTCTGCTTCTGTTAAAGGCGCACCCTTGACTGCCTTAGCGCTAGCTGGCTTTGCGCTAGTAGCTTTGCTACTGGCTTTTGCAGTGCTTGCAGGTTTTGTTGCTGTTTTTACCGTCATCTCATTCTTTCCTAGATTTGAAGCATTATTGCCTCATTCTGCCAAACTTTTACAGCCTTTTATGAATATTCATCCACCTTCATCAAACTAGGCCGTGGCGGCGGATTGTACCCGAATATATTTACACCAAACATCCCTCAAGCCCCGCCAACAGGGTGTCTTTTGGTAAATCAATGCCTATGAAAACCATACGGGTTTGTTTCGGCTCAGCCCCCCAGGGACCCGCCAAATCGCTTCCCATCATCTGGTGAACGCCTTGAAATACCACTTTTCGACTGGTTCCCTTCACGTAAAGCACGCCTTTATAGCGCAGCATCTTCTCTCCAAATACCTCCAAAATGCCACCCAAAAAGTCTTCCAATTTTTTATGATCAAAGGGTTTATCACTACGAAAAACAAACGACTGAATTCGGTCCGTATGGCCAGCATGCCCATGGTGATGATCATGACTGTGATCGTGTCCACAAGTACTGTGATCATGGTCATGCGAGTGGTCATGGCCACAATGGGCATGATCGTGATCGTCTTGCTCCAAGAAATGCGGGTCGATATCAAGTTTGGCATTTAGATTAAAGCCTTTGAGATCGAGCACCGCTTCTAATGGCACCACCCCTTTTGAGATAGCGCTTATAGGGGCTCGCGGATTCATATGCATGAGACGTTGACAAAGCGCTTCCACCTCGGATGGCGACACCAAGTCCGTTTTCGTAATAAAGATTTGATCGGCAAAGCCTACCTGCCTCTGAGCTTCCTCGTGCTCCGTCAACTGTTGTTGACCATGCTTAGCATCTACCAGGGTTACTACAGCATCTAAAACATAGTGGTCTGCAACATCATCATCCATAAAGAATGTTTGCGCCACAGGACCTGGATTGGCAACACCGGTAGTCTCAATCACTACACGATCAAAATGAATTTTTTTTTCTTTGCGTTGCTCCCATAGCGCATTTAATGCCTCAACTAAATCGCCACGAATGGTGCAACAAATACACCCATTACTCATTTGCACAATATTTTCTTCGTGATCTTGAACCAAAATATCGTTATCAATATTCTCTTCACCAAATTCATTTTCGATGACAGCAATTTTTTTGCCATGATCCTCAGTGAGGATGTGTTTTAGCAAAGTCGTTTTTCCGCTTCCTAAAAAACCGGTCAAAATGGTTACGGGAATTAATGCCATAAATAATCCAATCCAAATCTATTGATCATGCGTTTCCCCAGCGGGAAACCTTCTATCTTACCTAGTTCCTTAGTCTTTGCCAGCCTTTGCGCGGGGATGGGCTTTATCGTATGCCTGAGCTAAATGTTGAAAATCTAGGGATGTGTAAATTTGGGTGCTGGCGATACTGGCATGCCCCAACATCTCTTGCACAGCACGCAAATCCTGCGAAGATTGCAAAACGTGGCTAGCGAAACTATGACGCATCATATGAGGATGCACGTGGGTTGGTAGTCCAGCACGTATTGCTAAAGAACGAAGGCGCGCCTGCACAGTCCTAGGAGATAGTCGTTTGCCAGAGGCAGATAAAAATAGGGCCTGAGATTTTTCATCATATGACTTCGCATCACGTACTGCGCGCCAAGCCAGCAAAGATTTCATTGCTGGCGCACCAACTGGTACTGAGCGCCTTTTGCCCCCTTTGCCAAGCACTGTAACCTCGCCAGCATCCCAATCGAACCAGCCCGCAGATTCATATTGACGCTCTTTACTCTGCATCGCATCGATGCCAAGCAACTCCGATAAACGTAGGCCAGAGGAATAGAGCAAATCGATAATGGCCGCATCTCGAATAGACTCATCATCCTTTTTTTCTTCCGCCTCTTTGACTGCTTGATTGACTAGAGCCAGAGCCTGCTCAACAGAGAGCGCTTTAGGCAGTGATTTCAGTCGCTTAGGTGCCTTGACATCATCCACCGGATTAGCCACTAGATGATTGGCCACTTTCGCCGCACCGACTCCACGCCGCACATCTTTTTCAGTCAACCACTCATACCAACCGCGCCAGGCAGAGAGTGCTCTAGCGATGCTTCTTGAAGACTTCTCTTGAGAATGCAAGCGGCCAGCCCAGCGACGTACGTGTGCATTACTCACTTTCAATAAATCGACGCCATCCTCAAGCGCAAAATTTTGTAAATCGCTCAAATCCATGCCATACGCTTTCAGCGTATGTTTCGAAAGTTGTCGCAACACATGAAGCTCATGCAAATACTCTTGCATGAGCGAATGAAGCTCAGTCGGCTTTAGCTTCATAAGCCTGGATGCGATCCAAAGCTGCTGCGGTGAGTTCTGCAATTTGGCGCAGGTAAAACGCACCCATGTCAGCAGTAAAACGAGTTTCATCATTACTCGCAAGCAACAGCACTGCTGGTGACTGACTTACTCCAACACTTTTTCCTAATGGCAAACCGATTGCCACCATACTTTGCCACTCGGGCGAGATATCAGTTTGGCTTGCCAGCAGCTCTAAGCTGGCAGCCGCCAACTCTTTTGCAGAGCCGCACAAAGGCGTATCCACCCAAGGACCAAATGCAGAATTAGGCGAGAGCAGCTGCGCTGCCTCGACTTCAAAGACTTCTGCCAAGCCCGTGGTAATGGCTGCCTCAACATCAGATTTATTGTTAGCCTTCATTAAGCGCAATAGCCATGCGACTAAACTTTGCTGCGTTTTATCGTTGCGACTACCAAAGTGCAACATTTCGCTTAAACGACGATTGAGCTCTTGATTTTGATTGCGTAGCACCGTCATCTGACGCTCTTGCAAAGAGATGGCGCGATCTTCATGGGGATGCTTAATCCGAATCTCATTAAAGAGACTAGCGTAGCGCTCAAAGAAGCCAGGGGTTGCACGCAACCATTCAGCAACCAGCTCTTCTTGCTCTGCCTGTTTTGGATCAATAGCGCTCATCTCGTTCTTTCCACTCTGTTCATTAAAAGATTAATTGCTCAGCCCAACTTTTTGCGCAAGAGCTCATTAACCTGCCCTGGATTCGCTTTGCCCTGTGAGGCCTTCATGATCTGACCCACCAAGGCATTAAAAGCTTTTTCTTTACCAGAGCGAAACTCCTCAACGGACTTTTGATTAGCGGCCAATACCTGATCAATGATGGCCTCAAGAGCACCACTATCGCTAATTTGTTTTAGCCCCTTAGCGTCAATAATTTGATCAACCGTGCTGATGGTTTTGCCAGAAACTGCCTCATCCCAAAGGATTGCAAAAATATCTTTGGCAATCTTGTTTGAAATAGTGCCATCTGCAACGCGCGTTAATAAGGGGGCCAAATGCGTTGCCTTTAGTGGCGCATTCGCTGCTGCAATTCCAGCGCGATTTAATGAAGAAGCAAATTCTCCTGCAATCAGATTAGCAGCTGCTTTTGCCAAGGGCTTTCCTAAAATGGCTAATAGCTCTTCAAATACTTTGGCAGTATCGCGATCTTGAGTAAGCAACTGCGTATCGTAGGCACTTAAACCAAACTCTCCCTGCCATTGCTCTCTGAGTTGCGCTGGAAGGGCGGGCATCTCGCCTCGAACCTGGGCGATCCAGGCGTCATCAATCACGACCGGCAGTAGATCGGGGTCAGGAAAATACCGGTAATCATTGGCATCTTCTTTGCTGCGCATGCTGCGGGTCTCTTGCCGATCGGGATCATAGAGGCGCGTTTCTTGCACCACCGTGCCGCCATCTTCAATCAACTCAATTTGACGTCGCACTTCATATTGAATAGCCTCTTCTAAGAAGCGGAATGAATTCAAATTCTTAATCTCACAGCGTGTACCAAATTCAACCTGACCTTTGGGGCGAACTGAAACGTTGGCATCACAGCGGAAAGATCCCTCTTGCATATTGCCGTCGCAAACTCCTAACCAGACTACCAATGTATGAAGTGCTTTGGCATAAGCCACTGCCTCCGCGGCACTACGCATCACTGGCTCGGTAACAATCTCCAAAAGCGGCGTTCCTGCACGATTCAGATCAATACCACTAGAGGGTTCGCCATGAGGCCCAATAAAACCTTCTTCGTGAACAGACTTGCCGGCATCCTCTTCCATGTGCGCGCGCGTTAGCTCAACTGTCTTAACTTCATCCCCAACAAGAATGTCAATTTTTCCGCCCACAACTACTGGGATTTCAAACTGGCTAATTTGATAACCCTTAGGTAAGTCTGGGTAGAAATAATTTTTACGCGCAAAAATACTTGCTGGAGATATTTTTGCCCCAACCGCCAATCCAAAACGAATTGCATGCTCAACGGCTTGACGATTTAATACCGGCAATACACCAGGCAATGCTAGATCAACAGCGCAAGCTTGTGTATTAGGCTCTGCACCAAAACGTGTACTAGCACCGCTAAAAATTTTTGATTGTGTTTGCAGTTGTGCGTGGGTCTCAAGACCAATAACGACTTCCCATTGCATCATGCCACCTCACTTGCTGAACGCAAATGCCAATCGGTTGCCTGCTGATACTGATGGGCAACTTGTAACAAACGCGCTTCAGAGAAATAGTTCCCAATAAGTTGCATACCAATCGGTAAATTGTTTGCACTAAAACCGCAAGGCGCACTCATTGCAGGTAAACCCGCTAAATTAGTAGAGAGGGTATAAATATCTTCCAAATACATTTGCACAGGATCTTTTGATTTCTCACCTAGGCGCCAGGCCACATCAGGGGCAACGGGACCTAGAATGACATCACACTCTTTAAACGCTGCCTGAAAATCGGAGGCAATAATGCGGCGAATTTTTTGTGCTTGTAAGTAATATGCGTCGTAATAGCCATGACAAAGCACATAAGTACCAATCAAAATACGCCTTCTAACTTCAGCACCGAATCCTTGTGTGCGAGATTTTTGATACATATCGCCAAGATCTTTGTACTCACTTGCACGATGGCCATATCGCACACCATCAAATCGACTTAAGTTACTTGAAGCTTCGGCTGGAGCTAAAACGTAATACACCGGAATAGAAAGCTTGGTTTTAGGCAAGCTGACTTCAACCAACTTTGCACCCAAACTCTCTAAAGTTTTAGCAGCCTCATTAACGGATGCCGCAACATCATTAGCCAAACCTTCTGCAAAAAATTCTTTAGGCAGTCCAATGCGCAAGCCCTCTAGTGGTTTTGCAGGATTTGCATTGTCTGTCTGCCACGCTTGATGAAGATAGCGCCCGAAATCTTCACCAGAGTCTGCAAGCGAAGTGGAATCCTTTGGATCATGTGACGACATTGCCGAAAGTAACAAAGCGCAATCTTCGGCTGTTTTACCCATCGGGCCGGCTTGATCCAAAGAGGAGGCGTAGGCAATCATGCCGTAACGAGAAACCCGTCCATATGTGGGCTTGATGCCAGTGAGCCCACAGAATGCTGCAGGTTGCCGAATAGAGCCGCCAGTATCTGTACCGGTTGCGATGGGAGCTAAGCCAGCAGCAACTGCAGCGGCTGAACCGCCAGAAGATCCGCCAGCAACATGAGCCCTGTTCCATGGATTTAAAACAGGACCATAGGCAGAATTCTCATTTGAAGACCCCATGGCAAATTCATCCATATTGGTTTTGCCCAAGCAAACCATACCGGCGCCATTAGGATGGTTTTCGTCTGGGATACCTAGATTAGCCACCACCGTTGCATCAAACGGACTCTGATATCCAGACAAGATTTTGGAGGCTGCAGTGGACTTCCACCCCTTGGTAACGAACACATCCTTATGGGCCACAGGGATACCCGTCAATTTGCCAGCATTACCAGATGAAATGAGTGCATCCGCTTTATTTGCTTGCTCTAAACTTAAGTGAGCATTCACATCAATGTATGCATTCCATTGTTTGCCTGCCTCAATACGGTCCAAAAAGTATTGGGTAAGCTCCTTGCTGGAGACCTCTTTGGCGGCCAGCGCTTTAGCCATCAAAGCTATTGGGGTATTGTGCCAACTCATTCGATCACCCTAGGTACTAGGAAGTAACCATCCTGCTTTGCAGGGGCTGATTGCATATTTGCAGCACGCTGATCAGACTCAGTGACTTGATCGACACGCATAGGCTGGGCCAATTCGCGTAAAAACAAAATAGGGTGTGCAAGCGGCTCTAAACCGCTGGTATCAACAGCTTGCATTTCTTCAACAAGGGAAAAAACGGCCTGTAATTGAGGCAAAACTGCCTCGGCTTCTGCCTGACTTAATTCAAGCCTGGAAAGGTGCGCAATGCGCTGGACATCATCAAGTTTCATGGGGCGCTAGAGTATCATTCTCATATATTTTCATTAACACTTTCTATTTTCCCATTACATCATGTTTGGTTTTTTCCGTAGCTACTTTT
>JACCDO011498117.1_pt1 | contig 12304 bp, 13 predicted proteins | sample 7446101 | NCBI WGS metagenome assembly JACCDO01 (sample SAMN15323440, study PRJNA562643) | freshwater metagenome | isolation source: river surface water | place: USA:Blue River Watershed | collected 2017-08-16 | reverse complement strand
TTAATCCCTATTTGATTTCAAAAATCACCGATAACAATGGCAAGTCATTATTCCAAGTGAAACCAGAACATGCTGGTGACGAAGCCTTCCGTGTGATTGATGAACGCAATGCATTTTTAGTCGATAGGATGTTAAAAGATGTGGTCAAACAAGGAACCGCTACACGTGCTCTGTCATTGAAACGCACTGATATCGCTGGAAAAACAGGAACAACGAATGATTCTATTGATGCTTGGTTTGCAGGTTACAACCCTAAGTTAGTCGGTATTGCATGGATAGGATTTGATAAGCCTAAAAATTTAGGTAACCGAGAAACCGGTGGTGGTTTGGCCTTGCCGATTTGGATTAGCTATATGCAAAAAGCGTTAGCCAATACGCCGATGATGAATAGGGAAATGCCAGCAGGGATTAGCGCTGTCGGTAGCGACTTTACTTATCATGAATATCTAGAGAGCGGTGGCGTAAGCTCTATAGGCTTAACGCCAGCTGGCGATTCCAAGACTAACGAAGACAACCCTGAAGGCAAGACCCAAAACGAATTGTTCTAAAGGGTTCTGCAGCGTTACAGTTGGATAGTCTCGCCTGCGTACAGTGTTGCCAGCGCTGACAAGCTAGCAAATAGCTCGCTGCCGTCACGCGTGTTCAACCACTGCTCCCCACTGTAACGGTAGTGATAGCCACCTGCTTTAGCAGCTACCCAGATTTCCTGCATAGGGGCCTGCGTATTGATGATGATTTTGGCATCATTGTCTGGAAATTCTACCTGCAGCACATTCCCGCTACGCGCACATTCCAAATCGATATCAGTTTCATCCGCTACTTGCTCCAAAGCCGTCTGAATCTTGCGTAACACTCCCTCTGCTAACAGCAGAAACTCCGATTCGCTCATGCTACACTCCAGTGAAATATGTTTATCAGCGCGCACTTGGCGCGCTGTGAAAATTCATCAAAATCCGTCATGCAAAATTTATTACGAATTAGTTTTATTCTAGCGGTGATTTGCACTCTTGGTTTGGTCTCTGCTTGTGGTCAAAAAGGACCACTGTATTTACCAGATCAGCCCAGACCAGCAAAACAAAAACCTGCTAGCTCAACTAGCCCACAGTCTTTTATTTTCAACTCAACCTACCAACAGCACGCCTAATCATGTCGCACTTCGACTACCACCATAACAGCCTTTATGTTGAAGCGGTATCTTTGGAAAATATTGCCAGAAGATATGGTACGCCTACCTATGTTTATTCACGTGCTAGCTTAACGCAAAATTTTTTAGCTTATGCAGATGCATGCAAAAAACATGGACGTGGCTCAAATGGCGCCTTGGTTTGCTATTCAGTTAAATCAAATTCCAATCTAGCTGTACTGAACGTATTAAGCAAATTAGGCTCTGGCTTTGATATTGTTTCGGGCGGTGAATTATTGCGTGTTCTTGCAGCGGGCGGCGATCCACGCAAAGTTATTTTTTCAGGCGTAGGCAAATCTATAGAAGAAATGCGCTTGGCATTGACCCATGATATTTTGTGTTTCAATGTTGAATCCATACCTGAACTGCAACGCTTAAATGAAGTTGCAGCTTCTATGAATAAAACTGCCTCGGTGTCGTTACGTGTCAATCCTGATGTGGATGCGCGTACCCATCCTTATATTTCAACTGGACTTAAAGATAATAAATTCGGCATCGCCTTTGAAGATGCTATTTCAACTTATCAAGAAATTGCTGCATTCCCGCATTTACAAATTGTTGGCATTGATTGTCATATCGGTTCGCAGTTATTAGATGACGCACCTCTGCTTGAAGCGCTGGATAAAATTATTGAATTGGTTGATAAATTAAGCGAGCTAGGCATAGATTTACATCATCTTGATATAGGTGGCGGTGTAGGTATTACTTATGATGATGAAGAACCGGTTCCTGTCGGTGATTATTTACATCGTTTATTTACACGCATAGATGCATGGCGCAAAGCCAAGCATAGTGGCAAGCCTATCAAAGTCATGTTTGAACCTGGCCGCTCTATCGTTGGTAATGCTGGTGTTTTATTGACCGAGGTACAGTATTTAAAACACGGTGCTACGAAAAATTTTGCCATCGTCGATGCGGCCATGAATGATTTAATGCGACCCGCTATGTATGAAGCATGGCATGGTGTGCTACCTGTTAAACAAAGACAAATCACACCGCGTGTCTATGATGTGGTTGGACCTGTTTGTGAATCAGGTGATTGGCTAGCACGTGCACGTACACTCGCCTTAGAACAAGATGATTTACTCGCTATTTTGTCAGCTGGTGCGTATGGCATGACGATGGCATCGAACTACAATTCACGTGGACGTCCTGCTGAAGTATTAGTGGATGGTGACAAAGCTATACTCATTAGAAAACGTGAATTAGCTACCGATTTATTCGCTTTAGAATCTATCCCGCACTAATTGATGGTGGCTGTTTTCTGATTGTTTTTACTTCGCCACCACAGCACAATTCGGCTACCTAGCAATATGAAGGCAACGCCAGTCAACACTAAGGGCTGGGTAAAGTTTTGTTTACCCGCCCGCATCCACCAAAAATGCAATAGCCCCATGATGATGATGAGATAAATAAGTTGATGTAGCGTTTTCCATCGCTTACCTAACAATCCCATCATTTTCTTTGTACTCGTTGCAGCTAGCGGCAGCAATAAAATAAATGTGGCAAACCCCATAGCAATAAAGGGGCGTTTTATCACATCACGCAGCATGGCCTCTAGATCAAAAAAATGATCAAACCAGAGGAATGCTAAAAAATGTAGGCTTGCGTAAAAAAAACTAAACAAGCCCGTCATCCGTCTTAATCCAACCAACCAATTCCAACCACTTAGTTTTCTTAATGGCGTGATGCTTAAGGTTATGAGCAGTAAATAAAGCGCCCAATCACCTGTATTACGCGTAATGAATTCTAGAGGATTAGCACCTAGCTGATCTAAGTAGGTAAATACAATTAAACGTAAAAATGGCACGCAGGCCAGTATGAATAAACCAGTTTTTATTATTTTGAATTGTCTGCTATCAGGTTTCAGCATACGCATGCCACAACTAATAAAATTTTCTTAAATTCATTCCGCTATACAGCGACGCCACTTCTGGATAGCCATTGAACATCATCGTTGCACGCTTCTTATTGAACAAGCCATCTTCTCCTATACGCCGCTCTGTAGCTTGCGACCATCTAGGATGATCCACTTCTGGATTAACGTTTGCATAAAATCCATATTCTTCTGGCGCCGATCGATTCCATGCAGTGATAGGTGGCTTCTCTGTAAAGCGTATACGCACTAGTGACTTCGCCGATTTAAATCCATATTTCCAAGGCACGATAATTCTGACAGGGGCACCGTTTTGATTCGTTAAGGTTTGACCATACATACCCATCACTAACATGGCTAGAGGATGATTTGCTTCATCAATTCGCAAGCCTTCTGTATACGGCCAATTCAATACGCGACTTCCTACTCCCGGCATTTGCTTAGGATCTGCCAAGGTAGTGAATTCCACATACTTGGCATTGCCAGTGGGTTCTACCTTGCGTATTAATTCAGACAAGGAATACCCTACCCAAGGAATGACCATAGACCAGCCCTCTACACAACGCAGACGATACAAACGCTCTTCTAGTGGCGCTAATTTCAATAAACTATCTACATCCAATGTCAGTGGTTTTTTAATTTCACCATCAATTTGTATGGTCCATGGATTCGTTTTAAATGATTTTGCTGTGATAGCCGGATCACTCTTATCTATCCCAAACTCATAAAAATTATTATAGGTAGTGGCGTCTGTAAAACTAGTTGGCTTATCTTTGGCGATATAAATACCATTCGGTCGTGATGGCAATGGTTTCGTTGTTCCTGCTGCCTGTGCCCAAACATGTTGCGACAAGCTAGTCGTCGCTGCTGCACCCACAGCGAGTTGCTGCAAAAACTGACGTCGCGAGCTTGCTATGGCTTGCGGTGTTATTTCAGATGGCAACGGTGCTTGATATTGCAGACGATGAATTTTCATAGGATTCCTAACTCTCTTTTAAGATAGCACTCACAACTAAACTCTGAAACCATCAACGCGTTCACACTAAGCATACTGTAAAACAAAAAGGGCAACCTCGCGGTTGCCCTTTTTGTTTTCAATTTTTATCTTAGCGTTTTATTCTACGTGCTAGCAGTAGTGATTACTTGCCTGAATTCAAACCTGCAATATAGTCTGCAACTGCTTGAATTTCATCTTCTGACAAACGCTTAGCGATGGTGGTCATTTGCGCACTATTTGATCGTGTACCAGCACGGAAATTTGTTAGCTGCGACACGGTGTAGTCTTGATGCTGACCGCCTATGCGTGCGAACTGTGCTGGTATGCCAGCACCGTTAGGTCCATGACAGCCTGCACATGCAGGAACATTCTTTTCAGCGATACCAGCGCGGTAAATCTTTTTACCTGCATCAATGGTGTCTTTGTTACGTGCACTACCTGGTAAAACTTTTTGCTGGTCTAAATAAGCAGCAACGTTCGCAATATCTTCATCCGTCATAGCTTTTGCTATGCCCGTCATAATTGGATGATTACGATTTGGCCCTTTAAAGTCATGCAATTGCTTTTGAATATAAGCAGCATGCTGTGCAGCCAATTTAGGATTCACTGAAACAGTGGAGTTACCCGCAACACCATGGCATGCCACACAAGCCATTACACCGCGCGATGGATCACCACCTGAATAGAGAGTAGCGCCCTTAGCAGCATCTGCCTTAGGTACAGATTTTTCCTCACTTGCCATAGCAAGACTGGAGGTCGCGATTAACGCGAACGAGATATATTTTGCAAAGTTCAGCAAAGCACGGTTCACTCAAACACCTTGGAGACTGGAAAAATGTTGCGTTGCGCCTTATTGTCAGCAAGCTGAACATGGCTGTGCGATGAATAAACTCTCACACTAATTGCCCGGCAATAACCTCGCATTGTACTACAATAGACCCCTCCTTTTGTGCCCATGCTGGGCTGTCTGCCTCACTCCTATCCCATGTCCCTGCTCTGGCAAGCCCGGTTTTTCACGACAGTCAACCGACTGCCTGATTTGCCAAAATACCAAGTCCCTGAGATTGCCTTTGCTGGCCGTTCGAATGCAGGCAAGTCCACTGCAATCAACGTCCTGTGCAATCAAAAAAAACTCGCCTTTGCTTCTAAAACGCCGGGGCGTACTCAACATATTAATTTTTTCTCTATAGGTGGCGCGCATGTAGCCCAACATAGAAAAGATCCCACCCGCGAAGATGAAATTAAGTGCTTTTTAGTTGATTTACCTGGCTATGGCTATGCAGAAGTGTCAGGCGATGCAAAATTCCACTGGCAAGAGCTGCTAGGTCGCTATGTGCAAATGCGCGACCAGCTTACCGCTCTGGTTCTCATCATGGATGCACGCCGACCTTTTACCGAGCTAGATGTAGAAATGTTGGAATGGTTTGCCCCAACCGGCAAGCCCATTCATTGCCTACTTAGCAAGTCTGACAAATTAAATCGCACCCAATCTACTGATGCACTGCGTCTTGCCAATACGGTTCTGTCCAGTTATGTTGACGAATCTGGCACACCCCTGCCGTTTTCGGTGCAATTATTTTCAGCATTAAAACGTACTGGCGTAGAAGAAGCGGATGCTCGCATCAGAGATTTGCTAGGACTGCCATCACCTGTAGCCAATAGCGTTTAACTTAGATTTAGAAAAAAGCCCTGGAGCAAGGGGAAGTCTCCAGGGCTTAACACTAGTCCGCTGTTGAACGGCTTAGCCCCGCTGTGGGAGGAAATTGGCGGGAGGTGAGAACATCACCTATCTTTGTGACGGCGTAGTCTAAGTAAAGTTTCATCTTTTTTATGTAGTGCTTATCGAATAATTGAATTAACACAACCATCTGAGAACAACATGACTGATAGTTTAAAAATATCCGCCCAGTTCCCTGCACTGCGTATGCGTCGTATGCGTAAAGATGATTTCTCACGCGCCATGATGCGTGAACATGTGGTCACCTCATCGGATTTAATTTATCCAGTCTTTATTCTCGATGGCAAAAACAGACGTGAAGTCGTTGCCTCCATGCCAGGCGTTGAACGTGTGTCTGTTGATTTACTTTTTGCAGTAGCTGAAGAATGTGTGAGTTTGGGCATTCCGGTGCTTGCCTTGTTTCCGGTAATTGATCCTGCATTAAAAACACCGGACGGAATAGAAGCAACTAACCCGAATGGCTTAGTACCACGTGCAGTGCGTGAATTAAAAGCGCGTTTCCCTGAGCTTGGGATACTGACCGACGTTGCGCTCGACCCTTTTACTAGTCATGGTCAAGATGGCGTGCTGGATGAAAACGGCTATGTCTTAAATGATGAGACTACTTCCATCTTACTTCAACAATCTTTAGTTCAAGCTGCAGCAGGAGTAGATATTGTTGCGCCTTCTGACATGATGGATGGTCGTATAGGCGCTATACGCCATGCACTTGAAGCGGAGCGTTTTATTCATACGCGCATCATGGCTTATTCAGCGAAATACGCTTCTGCGTTTTATGGCCCTTTCCGTGATGCAGTTGGTTCTGCTGCAAATTTAGGTAAAGGCAGTAAAGCAACCTATCAAATGGATCCGGCTAATAGTGATGAAGCGCTGCGTGAAGTTGCACTCGATTTATCTGAAGGTGCCGACATGGTGATGGTTAAACCTGGCATGCCTTATCTAGACATAGTGCGTAGAGTGAAAGAGGAATTTAAAGTACCGACTTATGCGTACCAAGTCAGTGGTGAATACGCCATGATTAAAGCCGCAACTCAAAATGGCTGGCTAGATCATGATAAAACTATGATGGAAGCATTACTCTGCTTTAAACGCGCAGGCGCTGATGGTGTATTGACTTATTTTGCTAGAGATATTGCGCGCTTACTTCGTAAAGCCTAAATTCATAGCATCATAAAAATAAAACCTACCTTAATAATTTAACTTTTTCTGATTGAGCCTCTTCTCTTAATCAAGTATTTTGTTTTCCTTTTTTAAAATTCGTGTAGCTCAGTACTGCCACCTTTTTTCTAATGTGGCCTCCCTACTTTAGAGAAATCAAAAATAGATCTAAATTAACTATTTTTGATAAATTAATCGACTATCGAACTTTTGTGCTTTGATCGTCACCCATTCCCAAAGCTTGGCAATACCTTATTAATCCAAATTTACAGGCCTTTTCCTGTGAAATATGTGGATGACCACGCTTAACGGGAGATACCAATGTTTCAAATTCCAAATACCAATGCTTATATTCGTTTAATTCCAAATGACACAAGACCAGAGGCAATTCGCTGTAAAGACGTATTGTTAGCCCATAGGCGATATGATTTAAATACAGGTGAAATTAGTGTTATATTTTCACGTACCACACCCGAAAAAATTGCAGAGTTTAAATCCTTGAAGCCATTAATGTTGGCAGCTCGCAAAGAACTTGATGAATTAATGAAGCAGCGTTACTTAAAAACGTATGGAACAGATATCCCAAGTGAACAATTAAAGAACGTTAAACATTTATTGTCTATCTCCACCGAAAATAAATTTTCTTTTACTGAAAAACAGCTAAAAAAATCCTTAGATACCGATAATTCTAAAATTGATCAAGATCGCTCTGGAATTAATAAACTTTCTAACGGTGAGGCCAATACGTCAAAAATCTTGAAAAAAGCCTTAAGTGCAGAGAGTTTCCAAAACCTATTTATGAAAACAATTTAATAATCATTATGTTTTCATCTATTTTATTTTAGCCGACTAATCACATTTAAAAATTTTCCAGCTTCTTGAAATCCCACTACCCGCGCCGAATGTATTTCAGTCGCATTGTTGTTAAAAAATAATATGCCTGGCGGGCCAAACAAGCCATATTTTTTTAACAGCGCTTTGTCATCGGCATCATTAGCGGTGACATCTGCTTGTATGAGCAGCATTTGATCTAGCTCTTCTCGCACTCGCTTATCACTGAAAGTCAGCTTCTCCATTTCTATGCACGACACACACCAATCTGCATAAAAATCCAGCATGACTATGCGCCCATTTGCTGCGCGGATAGCTAGCTCTACATCTTCAATTGTTTTTACTCTCTTAAATTTTGTTGCAGCGAGTTGACTTGTTGAGGCCGATCTCCATGGAGACCACACATCTCTACTACCTATGGCTATGCCGGACAATTCAACTAGTCCTAGTGCTATGAAAATCATGCCTATGCTCTTAATTGAGAGTGACCATTTTTTAGGCCATACTAAAAAAACACCATAAGCTAGACTGAGTAAACCCCATATCAACATGAGTAATACAGGTGGGATAAGAGAAGCGACCATCCAAGCCGACATGGCAAGCATTAGCACGCCAAAGAATGGTTTTACTGCACCCATCCAAGCGCCTGCACGGGGCAACAATGAACCTGCCGATACGCCTAGCAGTAATAAAGGTACGCTCATACCCATAGCCATAACAAATAATGCGCTACTTGCAATGACAACATCACGTGTTTGACTTAGATAGACCAAGACACCTGCAAGAGGTGCTGCTACACACGGTCCTACAATTAATGCAGATAGCGATCCCATTAAAAATACACTCAGTAGCTTCCCGCTTTTTTGCTGCTCAGACATGCGTGTTAAAGCGAGTTGAATCGCTGATGGCATTTGTAGTTGGAATACATCAAACATAGATAAAGACATGATGGTCATCAACAGAGCAAAGCAAATTAGTACAACAGGATTTTGTAATGTGGCAGATAAGCCTTCGCCTATTAATCCTGCTGCCGTACCTAGTAAGGTATAAATCAATGCCATACCCATTGCATAGGCGAGCGAAAGAATAAATCCTCTTTGCCTACTGACTTGTGCACCCTCACCCACAATGATGACGGACAAAATTGGCACCATAGGCAACACACATGGTGTAAATGACAGTCCTAATCCTAGCAAAAAGAATAGCGGCAAGATTAAGAATAAATTTCGACTTGCTAGCGATGCTTCTATCTGCCCCATTTCCGTATCTAACTTCGTTGGGCTGTTATCTATTTTTTCTAAGCTAGTTATTTCACTCTCATTATTTGACGTTGCGTTTGTTTCTAGTGACAGCTTAACTATGGACTCCATGGGTGGATAACATAGTCCTTTATCTGCGCATCCTTGGCTGATTGCTTTAAGACTGAAACCTTGATTCGCTTCTACTGGAATAGTGATGCGTAGTTCATGTCTATAAATTTCTACTTCTTTTTCAAAGTTGGGATCAAACTTCACCTGCCCCTTAGGAATATTTGGCTCACCTAACTTTGCTTTTTCTGCACTAAAGGCAAATCGTTCACGATATAAATAATATCCATCAGCAATTTTGTAGGTGATTTCTATCTTTTTCGGCGTGATGAGTTTTGCGCTTAATTTGAATGCTTGCTCAGGCGCGAGAAATTCTTCTGCCGCATCCACAGAACTTATGCTCACTGCAAATGTGACTAAGAAGCTTAAAAACAGCTGAGTAATTTTGTTTTCAATGAAAATACGCATAGTTATTTTTGACTAGATTCTTGTGCTATCCATTGCATGTAAGGTGCATATCCACTCTCAATTTTTAATGCAATGATTTCTGGCACTTCGTAGGGATGATTTTTGATGATGATTGTTTCTATCTTTGTTATGTTGTTCTTAGTCGTTTTGATGTGTAGCGATACTTCCTCTGCTTGTTCTATTTTGCCCTGCCAGCTATAAATTGATTGCACAGGATTGAAAAGATTGACACATGCTGCCAGTTTTAATTCGACCAACTCTTGTGCACTTTGTTGTGCTGTTTCCTGGTTCGGGAAGTTGGTGATGACCAGCATAGCTTCATTCATGATAGATCGCGCTTATTTAGAAAACCGCTGCCGAGTAAGTATGGTCGCGACATAAAATCCACCTGCACAATAAGCCATCAAGATGACTAATTTTGTGAATGCATGTTCAGGTAATTGGCCTAGTAACAAGGGTCTGACTAAATCAACAGCTGTGCTTAGAGGTAAAACTGCAGCTACTTGATTCAACCAATTTGGCAATTGTTGATTGGGATAATAGACGCCTGATAAAAATATCATAGGCGTTAAGAATAAAGTGAAGTAATAAGTAAAGAAGTCATAGGCTTTTGCTAACGCATTAAATATTAATGCGATCGAAGCGAATGTCATTCCTATTAAAAATAACAGAGGCGGCACAAATAGCGTTGTTGCATGTAATCCTATTCCCAACATAAACAAGACAATTAATATAGCCGTACCTGATATGAGTGATTTACTCGCCGCCCACAGCATCTCAGCTAAAACAATGTCATCTAAATTGAGAGGTGTATGCATGAGCGTCTCCCATGTTCTTTGTACATGCATACGCGAGAATGCTGAATACAAAGCTTCAAAAGAAGCGGCCATCATGACGGACATACATATTGATCCACTGGCTAGAAACTCGATATACGGTATGCCATTAATTTCTTTGATCAGACTACCCAATCCATAACCAAAGGCAATTAATGTGATGAGTGGCTCTGCGATATTGCCTATCACGCTAGCGACAGCGAGTTTTTTCCAGACCAAGAAATTGCGCTGCCATACGGGCGCAAAGCGCATGCTTATTGTTGGTAGTTCATAAGAAGTGGTGTTCATATTAATCTCGCATTTCTCTACCAGTGAGCTTTAGAAAAACATCTTCTAGATTGGCTGGTCTATGTAAGTAGCGTAATCCTTCTTCTTGCGCCAAACTTTGTAATAGTGTTTCTACGTGATCTGTATAGCAAAATAATGTTTCACCACTCGTCTCTACGCGTTGGGCTAGTTGGCCGTTTTTAGCACCCCACGTATTCGCTTGATCACCATAGACTTCTATAACCTGCGATTCAATATGCTTAGCAATTAAGTCGCGTGGCGATCCTTCTGCTATGAGTTGGCCGTGATCGATGACAGCTAAACGATCACACAAACGTTCAGCCTCATCCATGAAATGCGTGGTCAGAAAAATAGTTTTTCCTTGTGCTAGCAAAGCTTTTAAGCCTTCCCAGATTAAATGCCTAGCCTGTGGATCTAACCCTGTTGTTGGCTCATCCATAAAGATAATGTCAGGATCATTCACCAATGCACGCGCTAATGTTAAACGTCGTTTCATACCGCCTGAGAGTTCACTTATGCGGGCTGATCGCTTGCTCTCTAGTCGAGAGAACTCTAACAACCAAACTAACCTTGCATTGATTTGCTCTCGTGTCATCCCGAAGTAGCGGCTATAGACGATGAGATTTTCTTCTACCGTAAAATCTGGATCAAGATTATCGCCTTGCGGCACCACACCAACTCGCATACGAGCTAATCGCGCTTCTTTGGGGATGGGATATCCCGCTAAAGTGATGTTGCCACTATCAGGCGCTGTTAAGCCTAGACATAGCTTAATGGTGGTGGTTTTACCCGCTCCATTTGGTCCTAATAGCCCATAGCATTCTCCTGCTTTTAAGCTAAAAGAAAGCTGATCGACTACTTTCAATCTTTTGTCTGCATCACCATAAGTTTTATGGAGATTTTCTACGTGTAGTATCTGCTTAGCTGACATGTTTTTTAACTTTATGTCTGTTGGTTTCTATGTGTGATGTTTCGTGCTGCTTTTCCATTAGCATTTTTACTCGTGCTTCTGGCAGATCACAGCATTATGATTCCAAATCAAAATTCCAGTGTTCAAATGCAAAAAACCAGGCACTAGGCCTGGTTTTTGGTTTCGGCCTTAAACTCAGGCACGACTCAATTTTTATTCGCCGCTATGATCTTCTGCACCATGGCTATCGGCTGGACGATCTACTAATTCCACATAAGCCATTGGTGCATTGTCACCAACACGGAAACCCATTTTCAAAATACGCAAATAACCGCCATTGCGGCTTGCATAACGTGGGCCTAATTCTGCAAATAACTTAACGACGATTTCGCGATCACGCAAACGGTTAAATGCGAGACGCTTATTCGCCAATGTATCTACCTTGCCTAAAGTAAGAATAGGCTCAACTACGCGGCGCAATTCTTTTGCTTTTGGCAGTGTGGTTTTAATCGCTTCATGGCGCAACAACGATACTGTCATGTTGCGTAACATCGCTAAACGATGGGAAGAAGTGCGATTGAGTTTACGTAGTCCGTGACGATGACGCATGATATTTCCTTTTAATTTAAATCCAGCTCTTCTATCGCTCTATTAAAAATAGGCGCGGGCCGGTAAATGTTGATTCAATAATTTATTTTTCCAAACCAGCTGG
>JACCDO010588709.1_pt1 | contig 12307 bp, 13 predicted proteins | sample 7446101 | NCBI WGS metagenome assembly JACCDO01 (sample SAMN15323440, study PRJNA562643) | freshwater metagenome | isolation source: river surface water | place: USA:Blue River Watershed | collected 2017-08-16 | reverse complement strand
TTTACTAATGATTTGAATCAATTCAATGAGTGGAAGATTGAGTATAAGAAGAACCTAAGAGCTGGAAAATTCAGGAGTTCACGATGATTAAGGGCGCTGTGCTCGGATCTCCGATCAACCATTCACTATCTCCTCGTTTGCACACTGCACTCTTTCAGATTCTTGAGATTGAAGGAATCTATGAAGCAATTGAGGTCAAATCTGGAGAGCTTGCCGATTTCTTTAAGGATCGTCGCGACGAGTTTGATTATCTCTCTTTAACCATGCCGCTCAAAGAGGAAGCACTGACGCTTGATGTTTCAATTGAAGCTTCAACAAAGAGAATTCAATCTGCAAATACACTCGTAAACAGAAATGGGAATTGGAGTTTGTCCAGCACAGATGGCTCGGGTTTCATTCAAGCTCTAGCTCATAAAGGGTTACTTAACTTCTCTTCGGTCCTGATTCTGGGCGCGGGTGGAACAGCTCGCGCTGTTGCAGGGGCGCTGGATACTGTGAGTACCTCAATCACTGTGCTTGGCAGATCTTCAACTCGTGAAGACGCGCTTTCACAAGCAATTCAGAGCGCAGATTTCTCTTACAGGAGATGGCAACAGAGCATCGATTTCGACGAATTTGATTTGGTAGTAAATACAACTCCAGCGGGAGCAGCCGATTTATTGGCTGAGAGCGTTCCCCACAAAACAAATACTCCGCTCTTTGATGTTATCTACAAACCTTGGCCGACTGTTCTTGCTGCCCGCTGGCAGGATTGCGGGGGAGTTGTCATCAACGGACTTGAACTACTTCTGTATCAAGGCATCGACCAGGTCGAGAAGGTGATCGGAGCAATTCATGATCGTGAGGCGTTAGCCTCTCAACTGCGCGGGAAATTGAAGACTTAGCTTTTCCACAACTCAGTTAAGAGGCAATACTGGCAGGGTTAATCTTGAGCGTGATGCTCACCGTTTCAATTCTCATATACATATGCCTGAGAGATCTTCGATTCCACATCATCAGCAACCGAAGTCTTCTTGCTCTGTCCCTGTCTCTCTATTTCATCTCTGACCGGGATGTGAACTTAACCTATGGGTTAGTCGCTTTGATATCGCTAATCATTCTTGCAACGAGATTGAGTATCGGTGGTGGCGATATCAAACTCATCGCAGTACTTATATTCTTCGGAGATATCGCCTTCTCTTTCAGCAACTACCTCTTGATTTCTATGCTTTTTGGGACCATACATTTACTGTTCCAACTTTCACATAATCGAACAATTGCAGGTCGACTACCCTTGGCTCCTACGATCGCTGCCCCGATGCTTTTAAGCCTAGCTTTACAGTAAATGAGTCGCCTAGAAGTGCGACTATCTGCCAGAATAGGCTCATGCGTTTTATCACCGCGGGCGAATCTCATGGACAAGCACTCTCAGCGATAGTCGAGGGACTTCCAGCACATATCTCCATTACGACAGCCGATATTGATTTTCACCTGGCACGTCGTCGTTTAGGTGTTGGTCGCGGAGCGCGTCAGAACTTTGAAGCAGATAAGGTCACCATTCTTGGTGGTGTGCGCCTCGGCATCTCTCAAGGTGGTCCAATCTCAATTCAAGTAGGAAATAGTGAATGGCCGAAATGGGAGAAGGTTATGTCTGCCGATCCCGTCCCATTAGATGAAATCGAGAAGTTGGCACGCAATGCACCTTTGACTCGTCCTCGTCCAGGTCATGCTGATCTAGTGGGAATGCAAAAGTATGATTTTGATGATGCCCGTCCTATCCTGGAAAGAGCTAGTGCTCGTGAAACTGCGGCTCGTGTTGCTCTAGGTGCTATAGCAAGAAATTTTCTAGAACAAGCCCTTGGAATCAAGATTCTGAGCCATGTAGTTTCAATCGGTTCTGTACGCATTCCAGATGGCATGGAACTTCCTTCGCAAGATGATATGAACCGTATCGACCAAGACCCAGTTCGTTGCGCTGATCCAGAGACCAGCGCTCGAATGATTGCTGAGATCGAATCTGCGCATTCCGACGGTGACACACTCGGTGGCATCTGTGAAGTACTTGCGTACAACCTCCCACCTGGACTGGGTTCACATGTACATTGGGATAGAAGGCTTGATGCACGACTTGCTGGTGCGATGATGGGAATTCAAGCAATAAAAGGCGTTGAAATCGGAGATGGTTTCAGAACGGCAACTCGCAGAGGCTCAATCGCACACGACGAAATTGAACGTGATCAAAGAGGAAACATTGTGCGCCGAACTGATCGCGCCGGAGGAACAGAAGGCGGCATGTCGAACGGTGAGATTCTTCGAGTATCGATAGCGATGAAACCAATTTCAACTGTTCCAAAGGCGCTCGACACAATCGATGTTCGCTCAGGTGAAGCAGCGAAAGCAATCAATCAACGTTCCGACGTTTGCGCTGTTCCCGCGGCGGGTGTTGTAGCTGAAGCGATGGCTGCTCTTGTGATTGCGGAGGCAGTTCTTGAGAAGTTTGGTGGGGATTCTGTGCAAGAAGTTCGTAGGAATTACGAATCGTATATCGAAAACCTCCGCTTTAAGTAGGCGACCATGGCTCCTCGCGCAATATTCATAGGTCCTATGGGTTCAGGTAAATCAACTATTGGAAAAGCTGTTGCGTCTTCGCTTGGAGCACCGTTTCGGGATACAGATTCAATTATTGAAGAGATTGAACAGTTACCAGTTTCTCAAATATTTATTGATAAGGGCGAAGAGTACTTTCGTATGATTGAAAAGAGGGTTCTGCGAGACGAACTTCTGAGCGACGGTTCAGTACTTGCTTTAGGCGGGGGAGCGCCCATCTCGGTTGATGCGCAATCAGCTCTAAAGGTTTCTGCCGCCCCAGTAATTTACTTAGATATCTCATTAGCAAACGTGGCCCCGCGCATTGGCTTCAATCGTGATCGCCCTCTATTACTTCATAACCCACGAGGGCAATGGCAGACCTTAATGGAAGTTCGTAGACCAATCTATGAATCTATTGCGAACTTCACCATCGACGTCAACGGAAAATCTCAGAAAGAGATTGTCACTGAAGTTCTAGGAGTTCTGTCATGAAAGTAGTTACTGTTCACGCAGAGCGTGATTACGAAGTTCGTATCGACATTAACTTTAGGGAAGAGTTACTCGCGCTTGCGGGGTCACGAGATAAGGTTGCAGTCATCTTCTCAGAGAGCATGAAGGACCAAATTACCGGTCTAAATCTTGGTGATGCTGAATTATTTCTCTTTCCGGTTGCAGATTCTGAAGCAGCCAAGAGTACGAACACTCTTCTCCAGTTGTGGGATTGGTTAGGAGCTGCAGGTTTCACTCGCTCTGATCTCATAGTCGGCATTGGTGGGGGAGCAATCACTGATCTCGCTGGCTTTGCTGCTGCAACCTGGTTGCGAGGTATCGATTGGATAGCAGTTCCTACAACTATTGCGGGAATGGTTGATGCTGCCGTTGGAGGAAAGACTGGCATCAATAGTGAGTACGGAAAGAACTTGATAGGAGCTTTTTACTCACCACAATCTGTACTTATTGATACAGATTGGCTTACAACACTGAGCGATAGGGATTTTGCGGCTGGTTTGGCTGAAGTCGTTAAGTGTGGCTTCATCAAAGATATTGAAATTCTCAACCTGCTCAAAGGGAGAGAGTTGGCACAGATTCGAGAGAATCTCACCCTAACTAGTGAATTGATTGAGCGATCAGTTAAGGTTAAAAGCGAAGTTGTCTCCGTCGATTTTAAAGAGAGTTTCGACCGTGAAATTCTGAATTACGGCCACACCTTTGGCCATGCTGTCGAACTTGATTCAAAGTACTCGTTGCGACACGGTGAATGTGTCTCGATAGGAATGATTTTTGTTGTTGAACTTTCACTCGCCCTAGGGATGGTTTCTGAAGAGATAGTTGCATTACATAAAGAGATATTGACCAACTTAGGTCTTCCTACGTCTTACAGGAACGATTCATGGGAATCACTTCTCGGACATATGCGCCTAGATAAAAAATCCCGCGGCAGTACCCTTAGATTCGTAGTTCTGGATGGATTAGGAAAGACACAAAGAGTAGAAGGCCCTGAAGAGGGCGCCCTCTTAGCCGCATATGAGAAGGTATGTTCATGAAGGTACTTGTACTGAACGGACCAAATCTTGGTCGTCTAGATATTCGCGACTCTTCGATTTATGGAGATATGACTTATCCCAATCTTGTAAGCCATATTGAGAGCTCAGCAAAGAGCCATGGCTTTGAGGCGGATATCCGTCAAAGTAACGATGAAGCAGAGATTATTGGCTGGCTCCATGAGGCTGCAGATACAAATACTCCCGTCATCATTAATCCTGCAGCATTTACTCATTACTCTTACGCGATCCGCGATGCGGCCGAATTAGTGAAGGCACCATTGATTGAAGTGCATCTGAGTAATCCTCTCTCTCGTGAGGAGTTTCGTCACACTTCAGTGATTTCAGGTGTTGCCAATGGAACGATAGGCGGGTTTGGTCCTAACTCATATGTCTTGGCACTCATCGCCCTCAAGGCTCTCGTTTCCTGAGTTGATAAAACCTCATTATTGGATGAGGTAAACTTGCACCATATCGTCCTTGAAGTGCGAGGACTTGAACTGGAGTTACTGTGGCAACAACGAATGATCTAAAGAATGGCATGACTCTCGATATCGAAGGTCAGCTCTGGACTGTTGTTGAATTCCAACACGTAAAGCCAGGCAAGGGACCAGCGTTCGTACGTACAAAGCTTAAGCAGGTCATGACCGGCAAGGTTGTCGATAAGACTTTTAACGCAGGTGTAAAGATTGAAGTCGCGGTACTTGAAAAGCGTGAGATGAACTTCCTCTATAAGGAAGGCGATGATTTCGTCTTTATGGATAATGTGAACTTTGACCAGATGAATATTTCAGCTGCAACAGTTGGCGATGCTGCGAATTACATGCTTGAAAATACCGAAGCGATTGTTGCAATCCATGAAGGCAATCCGCTCTATCTCGAGCTTCCAGCATCAGTGCCTCTTAAGATTACCTATACAGAGCCAGGCCTTCAGGGTGATCGCTCTTCTGGCGGAACAAAGCCTGCAACGGTCGAGACTGGCATCCAGATTCAGGTTCCACTTTTCATTAAGCAAGATGAGGTTGTTCTTGTTGATACTCGAGATGGTTCGTACCAAGGCCGCGCAAACTAGTGTCCGCACGCAGTAAGGCCCGTAAACAAGCTCTAGATTTACTTTACGAAGCAGATATCCGGGGGAGTTCTGCTTTTGAGCTGCTGCAGTCAAGAGATGTACTTGAAGAAGGTCCAGACGCTCGACCAATCCGCGATTTCACCAAAGATTTAATTACGGGGATCAGTACCAACTCACGCAAAATTGATGAGTTGATTACAACGTATGCCCAAGGCTGGGATATGGATCGCCTACCTGCAGTTGATCGAAATATCTTACGTTTAGCAATCTATGAAATTGTCTGGTCTACAGATCTTGCAGACGGAATCGCCATCGATGAGGCTCTGACTCTTGCCAAGGAGCTTTCGACGGATGAATCGGCAAGTTATATCCATGGCGTTCTGGGGAAAATTTCTTCAATAAAGGAAAGTATCCCGATTTAACCGTTCTTCTTTTGAAGAAGTATTCCTGCCGTAGCCAACCATTGAACGATCTGTCCAGTCTGCATCTGCAGAAGTAAAGAGATTACCGGGAGATCACTTTCACGCAAGGTAATGATTTCGCCGTTCCAGTCTTGCCTATCTTCAACGATTCTTCGCAAGAATTGCGAGAGCAAAGTCCAGGTATTCACTTCTGTTTCTGTGACCGTTTTCCTCTGAAGTGCTCGTATATCGAGCATCAGTCTCGGAACAGTACTTGTAGCGGTGGGGCTCTTTTCACTAAGAATCTCAGCAACAGGGATGTTGTAAATCTTTGCGATATCGATTGCACGCTTGATCGTTAGATTGCGCGAACCTCTCTCATAAGAACCAAGGACAACAGCCTTAAGCTGGCCCTGGCTGAGAACCTCGACTTGGGCAAGGGAGAGAGACCTCGATCGGCGGATAGAGCGAAGACGTGCACCGACTTGGACGGGTGTGATTTCTTTATACATCCGGCCACGGTAGTTGAGCCCGTGATACACGGCTTTGAGATATCCACAGAGGAGATATCCACAGAGGAGACGAGACGGGTGCTAATATTCGGCAACATCCTTTAACGACCCGTCCTGTGAGGCGGGGAAGGAGATTTACATGAGTCTTGCCCTGCCGGCGCCAGATATTTCTCGCGCTATTACCCGCATATCCCACGAAATTATTGAGGGAAATTCCGGTTCAAAGAATATTACCCTCCTGGGAATCCCAACCCGAGGTGCTCATCTCGCACTTCGTATCGCTGAATGTATTCGCTCTATTCAAGGCGAAGATGTTCAGGTGGGGACTCTCGACATTACCTTACATCGCGATGATCTTCGCCTTCGTCCTCCAAAGGCGCTCATGCCAACAGTTATTCCTTCCTTAGGGATCGAGGCAAGGGATGTTGTTCTTGTTGATGATGTCCTCTTCTCAGGTCGCACAATTAGAGCGGCACTGGATGCACTGGGTGAAATTGGAAGACCTCGCACCGTACAACTCGCAGTCCTAGTCGATCGAGGCCACAGGGAGCTACCGATCCGCGCTGATTATGTAGGAAAGAATCTTCCAACATCATCTGAGCAGATTGTCAAAGTACATCTGACGGAACTGGATGGCATTGATGAAGTTCTGATTGAAGATGGAGTCCGACAATGAGACACCTGCTTTCGATCTCCGACCTCAACAAAGTTGAGGCAATCAATATTCTCGATACCGCAGAACTTCTCTCAAGAGCATCCGATGGTCCAATGAAGAAGTTGCCTACACTGCGTGGAAAGACTATCGTCAATTTATTTGCGGAAGATTCGACACGAACCCGAATTTCCTTTGAAGCAGCAGCCAAACGTTTATCGGCTGATGTCATTAACTTTTCAGCGAAGGGTTCAAGTGTTAGTAAAGGAGAGTCTCTCAAAGATACTGCACAAACTCTTCAAGCTATGGGCGCCGATGCCGTCATCATTCGTCACAATGCATCTGGAGCTGCCCACACACTGGCTGCCAATCAATGGATGACCGGTTCTGTCATCAATGCTGGCGATGGAACGCATGAACATCCAAGTCAGGCTCTCCTTGATGCATTCACGATACGTAAGCATTTAGCGCATGGTGCGCAAGATCTCAGTGGTCTGCACATCGCAATTGTCGGAGATGTTCTGCACTCCCGAGTGGCGCGCTCTAATGTGCTCTTGCTTACTCAGTTGGGCGCATCAGTAACGCTAGTTGCGCCTCCAACCCTTCTTCCTGTCGGTGTCGAAACGTGGCCTGTAAATATCTCATATAGCCTCGACAATGTGATTGCAAGCGTTGATGCAGTCATGATGTTGCGATTGCAATTAGAACGTATGTCGGAAATCTACTTTCCTAATGCACGTGAATATTCACGTTACTTCGCACTCAATTCTGACCGTGTCAGATTGATGAAACCAAAGGCGATCATCATGCATCCGGGACCCATGAATCGCGGATTAGAAATCACAGCCGACTCTGCCGACAGTGCGCGTTCTGTAATTCTTGATCAGGTAAAGAATGGCGTGAGCGTTCGAATGGCGATTCTCTACTTACTACTAGCCGGCGCTTCGCCAATTGGAGATTTAGTATGAGTTCTAAGTTCCTCGTTAAAGGTGGCAAGCTCGCCAATGGGAAGGTCGCAGATATAGCGATTGTTGATGGTTTGATCTCTGAAGTAGGAACCAATCTCTCACTCGATGGCTACCAAGAGATTGATGCCAAGGACTGCGTCGTCATTCCTGGACTTGTAGATTTACATACCCACTTGCGAGAGCCTGGTAAGGAAGATGCAGAAACCGTTCTCTCTGGATCGCAAGCTGCGGCAAAGGGTGGATACGTTGCAGTGAGCGCAATGGCAAATACATCGCCGGTTGCCGATACTGCTGGAGTAGTTGAGCAAGTTTTTCGCTTAGGTCGGGAAGCGGGACTCGTTGATGTGTTTCCGATTGGAGCTGTAACTAAGGGACTTGCCGGTGAAGAATTAGCGGATATCGGAGCGATGGCTGATTCTCAGGCGAAAGTTCGAGTGTTCAGTGACGATGGAAATTGTGTCTTCGATCCACTCGTCATGCGTCGTGCCCTCGAATACGTGAAGGCCTTTGATGGAGTAATCGCTCAGCATGCGCAAGAGCCTCGACTTACCGTTGGCTCTCAAATGAATGAAGGCTTTGTATCTTCGCAACTTGGTTTGAAAGGTTGGCCGGCTATAGCTGAAGAAGCAATCATCGCTAGAGATATTCTCCTTGCCGATCATGTTCAGTCGCGACTTCATATCTGCCATGTAACGACAGCTGGTGGTGTGGAAATAATTCGATGGGCAAAGACTCGTGGAATGAAAGTCACTGCCGAGGTTACGCCTCACCATTTGATTCTTACCGATGAACTGGCTCGCAGTTACGATCCGGTCTTTAAGGTCAACCCTCCACTTCGTTCTGAATCAGATGTAATGGCGCTGCGCGAAGCGCTAGCTGATGGAACAATCGATATTGTTGCAACCGATCATGCTCCTCATGCCGCCGAGAGCAAGGACTGCGAATGGCAGGAAGCGGCTTTCGGAATGCTTGGGTTAGAAACCGCGCTCTCGATCGTAAATCAAACTATGGTTCAGACGGGTCTTCTCTCATGGGAGCAACTCGTTGACCGAATGAGCAGCAAACCTGCGCAGATAGGGCGTTACGCAGATCATGGGAAGGCGCTTGATAAAGGCGCACCTGCTCACGTAACTGTGATTAATCCAACCGCAATCAATAGGGTCGACCGTGACCGAGTTTCATCCCGAAGCAGGAATACTCCGTTCCATGGGATGGAGCTGCAAGGATTGGTCACTGCGACCATCTATGGTGGAAAACTTACCTTTAAGGCGGAACAATCATGAGTAAAGCATTCTTTGTGCTCGATGATGGTCGTATATTTGAAGGAAAATCTTGGGCTGCTACGGGAAAGACATTTGGGGAAGCGGTCTTTCAAACCGGAATGACCGGTTATCAAGAGACCCTGACAGATCCTTCTTATCACAAGCAAGTTGTCGTGATGACTGCACCTCACATCGGAAACACTGGTGTTAACGATTTTGATAATGAATCGAAAAAATACTGGGTAGCTGGATTTGTTGTTCGAAATCCCTCGACTATTACCAGCAATTGGCGTAGTGAAGGGGATCTTGAGTCAGAGCTCATTGCTCAAGGAATCGTTGGTATCCAAGGTGTAGATACACGGGCAATTACACGACACTTGCGCGACCGCGGTGCGATGCGAGTTGGAATTTTCTCTGGTGAAGATCTTTCGCGTGAAGAGATGGTTGTTGAAGTACGTAAGCAACCCCTGATGCAGGGGTCCAATCTGGTAGATGATGTATCAACTTCCAAAACCTATGTGGTACCAGCTGTTGGACAGAAGCGCTTCACGGTGGCGGCTCTAGATCTTGGAATCAAAGCGGCTACGCCAAGGCTTATGGCCGAACGCGGAATTGAAGTTCATGTTATGCCACACAACTCAACTTTGGCCGAGATCGAAGCAATTAAACCTGATGGAGTCTTCCTCTCCAACGGACCTGGAGATCCTGCAACGATGACAGAAACCATTGACCTCGTGCGCGAAATCCTTGGAGATGAAATTCCGGTCTTTGGTATTTGCTTCGGGCATCAGATTCTTGGCAGAGCTCTCGGCTTCGAGACTTATAAATTGCAGTTTGGTCACCGAGGAATCAATCAACCGGTAATCGACAAACGAAATGGCAAGGTTGAGATCACTGCACACAATCATGGTTTTGCTCTCAAGGCCCCGACAGATTCTGGATTTACAACGGTATTTGGTCCAGGACAAGTTACCCATCTCTGTCTCAATGATGGAGTTGTAGAAGGAATCGAGCTTTTGGAACGAGGCGCCTTTAGCGTTCAGTATCACCCAGAAGCGGCAGCAGGTCCGCATGATGCTTCTTATCTCTTTGATCAATTTGTAGCGATGATGCAGAAGTATCCACGAATGGTGGGTGCTCACTAATGTCACGCGATACATCAATTAAGAGTGTTTTAGTTATTGGCTCTGGACCAATTGTTATTGGACAAGCTTGCGAATTTGATTACTCAGGAACTCAGGCTTGTCGTGTTCTTCGCGCCGAAGGCATCCGAGTCATTCTCGTTAACTCCAATCCAGCAACAATCATGACCGATCCAGAGTTTGCAGATGCAACATATATCGAACCAATTACCCCTGAATTTATTGAACGCATCATTGCGAAAGAGAGACCGGATGCGGTACTTGCCACCCTCGGAGGTCAAACAGCACTCAATGCTGCAATTGGACTTTACGAAGCGGGCACTCTTGATAAATACAATGTAAAGCTCATTGGCGCTGACGTTGCAGCCATTGAGAGAGGCGAGAACCGCGAACTCTTTAGAGCTATCGTTGAGAAGGTCGGAGGAGAGTCAGCTAAATCAATCATCTGTCATACGATGGATGAGGTTCTGCTGGCAGCTGCTGAGCTCAACTTCCCATGTGTAATTCGCCCATCGTTCACCATGGGTGGATTGGGTTCAGGTATTGCTTTCGATGAAGCAACTCTCCGTCAGATAGCTGGAGCTGGCTTGCGACACAGTCCAACGTCAGAGGTTTTGATTGAAGAGTCAATTATTGGTTGGAAAGAGTACGAACTTGAAGTTATGCGGGACAAGGTTGATAACGTAGTCATCGTCTGCAGTATCGAAAATATTGATCCGATGGGCGTTCACACTGGTGATTCAATAACTGTTGCACCCGCACTGACGCTCACTGATGTGGAGTACCAAAAGCTTCGCAATCTATCGATAGATATTATTCGCGAGGTTGGTGTGGATACAGGTGGATGCAATATCCAATTTGCTGTAAACCCCGACAACGGCCGCATTATCGTCATCGAGATGAATCCACGCGTATCTCGTTCGAGCGCGCTTGCTTCTAAAGCAACTGGTTTTCCTATTGCGAAGATAGCTACAAAGCTTGCAATCGGTTACACACTTGACGAAATCAAGAACGACATCACACAGGTGACACCAGCATCATTCGAGCCAACGCTCGATTACATAGTTGTGAAAGCTCCACGATTCGCATTTGAGAAATTCCAGGATGCAGATCCTCGCTTAACAACAACGATGAAGAGCGTTGGTGAGGCGATGGCGATAGGCCGCTCGTTCCCAGAAGCGTTAATGAAGGCCCTTCGCTCGCTAGAGCGTAAGGAGGCAATCTTCTCGTTTCCGAAGGAGTTTGCACCAACTTTGAAGGCTTCGCTTCTTGAATCGATGAAGATTCCAACCGAGTATCGCTTACAGCAAGTTCAGCTTGCCATGTGGACCGGAGCCACCAGCGACGAGATTTACTCTGCCACAAAGATTGATCGATGGTTCTTGCAGCAGATTGCAACTATCAACGAAACTGCGCGCTTGGTAGCTCAACCGGGCGAACTCAACGAAGAAATTCTACAAACTGCAAAATCAATGGGCTTCTCGGACCTTCAAATCGCAAGGTTGCGCGGTCTTGCCGAAGAGGATGTCCGCAAGGTGCGTCAACATCTCAATGTTCGTCCTGTGTATAAGACGGTTGATACATGTGCCGCAGAGTTCGAAGCATTCACTCCTTATCACTACTCAAGTTATGAAGAAGAGACTGAGGTGCGAACACGTACCAAACCGGCTGTAATTATTCTCGGTAGCGGTCCAAATCGAATCGGCCAAGGAATTGAATTCGATTACTCGTGCGTGCACGCATCATTTACATTGCGTGAAGCAGGCTTTGAAACGGTAATGATCAATTGCAACCCAGAGACAGTCTCGACAGATTACGACACAAGCGATCGCCTCTATTTTGAACCGCTCACACTAGAAGATGTTCTTGAAGTAGTTCATGCGGAGACGCTTGCTGGACCTGTACTTGGAGTAATTACCCAACTTGGCGGTCAGACACCACTAGGTCTAGCTGCTGGTCTGAAAGCCGCAGGGGTGACGATTCTTGGAACAAGTCCAGATGCAATTAACTTGGCGGAAGAACGTGGCGCATTCGGAGCTGTGTTGCACGAACAAGGTCTCACAGCACCTGAATTCGGAATGGCTTCATCAGAGATGGAAGCGTTATCGATTGCGCAACGTATCGGCTATCCGGTCTTAGTCCGACCTAGCTTTGTTCTTGGCGGCCGCGGAATGGAGATCGTTTACGAC
>JACCDO010547821.1_pt1 | contig 12311 bp, 9 predicted proteins | sample 7446101 | NCBI WGS metagenome assembly JACCDO01 (sample SAMN15323440, study PRJNA562643) | freshwater metagenome | isolation source: river surface water | place: USA:Blue River Watershed | collected 2017-08-16 | reverse complement strand
TAAGCACCAAAGCCATTACGAAAGCTGTATTTCCTGTTGCCGGTTTGGGCACACGCTTCTTGCCAGCCACTAAGGCTAGCCCTAAAGAGATGCTCAACGTGGTTGATAAACCTTTAATCCAGTACGCCGTTGAAGAAGCTATTGCTGCTGGTATTACCGAAATGATTTTCGTAACAGGTCGTAGCAAGCGTGCAATTGAGGATCACTTTGATAACGCATACGAACTCGAGGCAGAGCTTGAAGCAAAAAATAAGCAAGCCCTGCTCGAAATCGTGCGAAGCGTTAAACCTAGTCATGTTGACTGTGTATATGTGAGACAAGCAGAAGCTCTAGGTCTAGGCCACGCTGTTTTATGTGCAGAAAAATTAGTACGTGATGAGCCATTTGCCATCATCCTGGCTGATGACTTATTAGATGGCCAGCCGCCCGTCCTCAAGCAAATGCTCAAGGTATTTGAAGAGCAAAATGGCTCCGTTATTGCAGTAGAAAAAATTGATCCAGCTAAGAGCAGCTCTTATGGAATCGTAGATGGGGCTGAGGTTAGCAAAGGCATCTATCGCCTTAATGGCATTGTAGAAAAGCCACAGCCTAAGGATGCGCCATCAAATCTTGCAGTAGTTGGGCGCTATGTTCTGTCCTCAGATATTTTTGGGCACATTCGCAATCTCAAGCCCGGCGCAGGGGGAGAGATCCAACTAACTGATGCGATTGCTTCCTTGCTGAAAGTTGAGCCTGTATTTGCTTATGAATACGATGGAGTGCGCTATGACTGCGGAAGTAAATTAGGTTATCTCAAGGCTTCTGTGGAATTTGCATTGCGCCATCCTGAAGTGGCAAATGATTTTGCAGCTTACTTAAAAAGCCGCTCACTCACATAGGACTGTATTGCAGACTGCTGTGCGGACTGCTTAGCGTCTTTTCATGTAGAAGACCAGCACTTCACCTTCGGTGGTGCTGGCTATCAATTCATTTCCAGTCTGTTTAGCAAAAGCGGGAAAGTCGTGAGCAGCGCCGGCATCTGTCGCCTTAATTCTCAAAACCTCACCCGATTGCATAGTTGCTAAGGCTTTTTTGGTCCGTAAAATTGGAAGCGGGCAGTTCATTCCAACTGCATCTACTTCTGCATTAAATACAATTTCTTGACTCACTTACTTGCCACCCAATCTTTTACGCCGGCCAATGCTGCGCCAACCTTACTTGGATCATTACCACCAGCCATCGCCATTTCTGGCTTACCGCCGCCTTTGCCACCAACCTGTTGCGCGACAAAATTGACTAAGTCACCCGCTTTTACTTTAGCAATCGAATCAGCAGTTACGCCCGCAATTAAGCTGACCTTATCACCTTGTACTGAGGCCAATACGATTGCAGCCGTTTTCAATTTAGCCTTGAGGGCATCCATGGTCTCGCGTAATACCTGTGCATCTGCGCCATCTAGACGGGCTGCTAAGACCTTCAGGCCGTTGACATCTACCGCCTGATTGGCCAACTCATCGCCTTGGCTAGCAGCCAATTTTGAATTTGCTTTTTCTAAGTCACGCTCTGCTTGACGTAAAGCATCTTGGAGTTGCGCAACACGATTGACTACATCACCAGGATGCGTCTTCAAGATTGCAGCAGCCTCATTGATTTTGTCTTCCAAACCTTGCAAGAAATGTAGTGCGTTGTTACCGGTGACTGCCTCTACTCTTCGAATACCAGCAGCAACACCGCTCTCGGAAACAACTTTCAGGCTACCAATATCTCCGGTACGAGCTACGTGCGTACCACCACACAACTCTTTTGAACTACCAATTTCTAGGACACGAACTTCATCACCATACTTCTCGCCAAAGAGCATCATAGCGCCGGTCTTTTGCGCATCCTCTAAAGACATCACCTTGCCGGAGGTGGCGCTGTTATCCAAAATCTCGCGATTGACAATATCTTCAATACGGCGAATTTGCTCAGACGTTATCGGAGCATTGTGTGTAAAGTCAAAACGGGTCTTTGTAGCATCTACTAAGGAACCCTTTTGTTGCACATGATCGCCAAGCACCTCACGCAATGCCTTATGCAATATATGGGTTGCACTGTGATTGCGCATGATGTCAGTACGCTGCGAAATATCAACCAAAGCATTTAAGGTGTCGCCTACTTTGATCTCGCCTTCTAAGACCTCACCCTGATGCCCAAAGACATCAGCCTGAATCTTAAAAGTATCAGCTACATCAAAACGCATCGTTTCATTACGTAGCTCGCCCTTATCGCCAACCTGACCACCAGACTCAGCATAGAAAGGGGTGTTATCTAAAACGATTACAGCAGCATCACCCGCTTTAACTGCCTGAACCGCTGAACCATCAACATATAAAGCAGTGACTTTTGCACCTTCATGCTTCAGAGTGTCATAACCATGGAACTGAGTAGGCTGACCTTTGTATTCCAAACCTTGAGCCACTTTAAATTTACCTGCAGCTCGTGCTTGATCTCGCTGCTTTTGCATGGCCACTTCAAAGCCTTCTGCATCGACAGTAACGCCGCGCTCGCGACATACGTCTGCCGTCAAATCTAAGGGGAAGCCAAAAGTGTCATGTAAACGGAATGCTGTTTCGCCATCAACCACTTTTGCACCACCAGCTAAAGCACCTTCTAAGATTTCCATACCGTTAGAAATAGTTTGGAAGAAACGCTCTTCTTCTTGCTTTAGAACTTCACTCACCTTGTCTTGCGCAGCACGTAACTCTGGATATGCTTCGCCCATTTCTTTTACAAGAGCGGGCACCAACTGATAGAAGAATGGTTTACGCGCACCAAGTTTATAACCATGACGAATCGCACGACGTGCAATACGGCGAAGTACATAACCACGACCTGCATTACCTGGAATAACGCCATCTACCACCACAAAACTACATGCACGAATGTGGTCGGCAATGACTTTAAGTGATGGGCATTGCGCATCACAGTTCCCACCACCAGCAGCGTCTACCGCATCCTTTGCGGCCTTTAATAAATTGACGAAGAGGTCAATCTCATAATTGGAATGAACGTTTTGTAAAACGGCAGCAATCCGTTCAAGACCCATGCCGGTATCGACGCTTGGCTTAGGCAAAGGATGCATATTGCCGGCTTCGTCACGATTGAACTGCATGAAAACGTTATTCCAGATTTCGATAAAACGATCGCCATCTTCTTCTGGACTTCCAGGCGGGCCGCCCGCAATGTGCTCACCATGATCATAAAAAATTTCAGTACATGGACCACATGGGCCAGTGTCGCCCATCATCCAGAAATTGTCAGAAGCGTAACGCGCCCCTTTGTTATCTCCAATTCGAATAATGCGGTCAGCTGGCACACCGATTTGCTTATTCCAAATCTCATAAGCCTCATCATCTTCGGCATAGACCGTGACCAACAGCTTTTCTTTAGGCAGCTTTAAAGTCTGAGTCAACAAATCCCAGGCAAATTGAATCGCATCTTTTTTGAAATAATCTCCAAAAGAGAAATTACCCAACATTTCAAAAAAGGTGTGATGGCGAGCGGTATAGCCCACGTTGTCCAGATCGTTATGCTTTCCACCTGCTCGAATGCATTTTTGAGCAGTCGTAGCCCGGCTGTAGGGGCGCTTGTCAAAGCCCAAAAATACGTCTTTAAATTGATTCATTCCTGCATTCGTAAATAGCAGGGTTGGGTCATCCCCAGGCACTACGGGGCTGGAGGGGATGATTTGGTGGCCCTTTTGGGCAAAGAAATCCAGGTATGCCTGGCGAATTTGGGAGACTTTCATGGCGATAATTATCGCATTGGCACCCGTCTAGGGCAAACCCTAGTCAAGAACCCCCCAAGGTGCTCTACAATCGCACAACATTAATAAATAGATCGGCAATTAAGTCGATACACAAGGAGCGCAACTTGAAAATTCGCAATCAACGGGATTTTGGGGCCGGAATCATGTACATCGTGATTGGTCTCTTTTTCGCCATCGTCGCTAAACAGTATCAATATGGCACTGCGGCCAAAATGGGGCCAGGCTATTTCCCATTCTGGCTCGGCATTTTGATGGCCCTAATTGGCCTATTAGTTTTAGTGAAGTCTTTCGGCGCTAAGGCTGCGATTGAATCGATTCCCAAGTTCCACTGGCGCATCATTGCCCAGATTACAGGTGCAGTGGTTCTTTACGGACTCCTCCTACCTAGAATGGGCTTCTTAGTAGCTGTAGTGGTCTTGGTATTTGTAGCAGCAAGTGCAAGTAAAGAATTTACTTGGAAAGGCACTGCAATTAATGCTGCCTTCCTAGTGACCTTTACCTACTCCGTGTTTGTTCTGGGCCTAAAGCTCCAGTTCCCACTGCTGCCAGTTTTCTTACAACAATAACGAACCGGGACTCTACAAAATGGATTTATTTACTAATTTAGCCCTCGGTTTTGATACCGCATTTACTTTACAAAACCTGATGTACTGCCTGATTGGCTGCGTCTTAGGTACCTTGATTGGCGTATTGCCTGGCCTTGGTCCGATTGCAACGATTGCCATGCTCTTGCCTGCCACTTATGCCTTGCCTCCAATCGCGGCATTGATTATGTTGGCTGGTATTTATTACGGCTCTCAGTACGGTGGTTCTACAACTGCAATTTTGCTCAACATCCCGGGGGAAACGTCCTCGGTGGTGACGGCAATTGATGGATACCAAATGGCCCGTAATGGCCGCGCTGGTGTTGCCTTGTTTACTGCTGGTATGGGTTCATTCTTTGCAGGTTGCGTAGCAACTTTGATCTTGGCTGCTTTCGCTGCCCCACTCTCCCAGCTTGCATTTAAATTTGGTCCCGCCGAGTACTTCTCACTTATGGTCTTAGGCTTGATCGGCGCTGTGGTTTTGGCATCAGGCTCCCTGATTAAAGCGATCGGCATGATCATCTTAGGTCTGCTCATGGGTCTCATCGGTACTGACGTGAACTCTGGTGTGTCTCGTTACGCTTTCGACGTTCCAGAATTGAGTGACGGTATTGGATTCGTTGCTGTTGCGATGGGTGTATTTGGTTTCGCTGAAATCATGAATAACCTAGAAAAGACTGGTGAAGATGAGGGCTTCCTGAACAAGCTCACCACCATGGTCCCAACTAAGAACGATATCAAGCGCATGGTTCCTTCAATTCTGCGCGGCACAACGATTGGTTCTGTCCTCGGCATCCTGCCAGGTGGTGGCGCTGCATTGGCTGCTTTCGGTGCTTACTCCGTTGAGAAAAAATCTTCTAAGTACAGCCATGAATTTGGTAAGGGTGCGATTGAAGGTGTTGCAGGTCCAGAGGCGGCAAATAAAGCTGCTGCACAAACCTCGTTTATTCCATTGCTCACATTGGGTATCCCACCAAATGCTGTGATGGCATTGATGGTTGGCGCAATGACCATTCATAACATTCAGCCAGGTCCACAAGTGATGACCAGCAACCCTGCTTTGTTCTGGGGTCTGATTGCGTCTATGTGGATTGGTAACGTCATGTTGATTCTCTTGAACTTGCCGCTGATCGGTATCTGGGTAAAGCTCCTGAAGATTCCTTATCGCTTCCTCTATCCAGCAATCTTGGTGTTCTGCTGTATCGGTGTGTACACCGTAAACAACACCGTGTTTGACGTTTATGTGACCGCAGGCTTTGGCTTGATTGGTTACCTTTTCTTCAAACTAGGTTGTGAGCCGCCTCCATTACTTTTGGGCTTTGTACTTGGACCAATGATGGAAGAGAACTTCCGCCGTGCCCTACTTTTGTCACGCGGCGATTTCTCCACCTTCGTTACACGTCCACTTTCCTTAGGATTGCTCATTGCAGCAGCCCTCTTGGTGGTTATCGTGGCATTGCCAGCAGTTAAGAAAACCCGTGAAGAGGCCTTTGCTGAAGAAGATTAATTCTTCTACCTTCACCAGAACGAGCCCGCAGCAGTTTGCGGGCTTTTTCTTTATGGCTTGGGGCTTTTCTCTACAATGTCGCTATGTCCCAAGATAGCAAACCCTCCAAAGCTGCAGCTCCCATTGCCGAGCCATCGAATTTTTTACGTCAGATCATCGATCATGACTTAGCAAGCGGGGCCTTTAACCAGCGCACCGATTTGGCTGGACAATCGATTCCGTCGATCATTACTCGCTTTCCACCCGAGCCTAATGGCTATCTTCATATTGGTCATGCAAAGAGTATTTGCCTGAACTTCGGACTAGCCGCTGATTACAACCAACAAACTGGTGGCGCTCGTTGCAATATGCGTCTTGATGACACCAATCCGGTTAAAGAGGATGTCGAGTACGCTGACAGTATCTTGGATGCGGTGAAGTGGCTTGGCTTTGATTGGGGTACACACCTCTATCACGCTAGCGATTACTTTGACCAACTATATGCTTTTGCTGAAATTCTGATTGAAAACGGTAAGGCCTATGTCGACAGTCAAAGTGCGGAGGATATTCATACCAATCGCGGTAACTTTGGACAAGCAGGCAAAAATAGTCCTTATCGCGATCGCAGTCCGGCTGAAAATTTACAGTTATTCCGCGATATGCGCGATGGGAAATTTAAAGATGGTGAGCATGTATTGCGCCTGAAGATCGATATGGCGCACCCCAATATTGTGATGCGCGATCCCGTGGTGTATCGCATTCGCCACACAGATCATCACCGTACTGGAAGCAAGTGGTGCATCTATCCACTTTATGATTTCACGCACTGTATTTCAGACGCCCTGGAAAATGTTTCTCACTCCATCTGCACTCTCGAGTTTGAGAATAATCGCCCACTCTACGACTGGATCGTCAATTCCCTCAAAGAATTGGGCGTCTTTAAGGACCCAGTTCCCCATCAGTATGAATTTGCTCGTCTCAATCTCACTTACACCATCACCAGCAAACGCAAACTGCTGCAATTGGTAGACGAGAAACATGTCGATGGCTGGGATGATCCTCGCATGCCGACGATTGTTGGTATTCGTCGCCGTGGATACACCCCAGAAAGCATACGCTTGTTCTGTGAGCGCATTGGTGTATCCAAAGCGGATAGTTGGATTGATATGAGCACGCTTGATCAAGCACTACGTGATGATCTTGAGCTCAGAGCTCCACGTGCTACTGCAGTGCTCAAACCACTCAAGCTAGTGGTTGAGAACTTTGATTCTGCGGCTAGCGAAGCCTGTTCAGCACCGCGTCACCCACAGCACCCTGAGTGGGGTAATCGTGAATTTCATTTCACTAAAGAACTCTGGATTGAGGCGGATGACTTCATGCAAGAGCCTGTTAAAGGATTCTTCCGTCTTTACCCACCCATCGGTGATCAGCCAGGAAGTAGAGTACGTTTACGCCATGGCTTTGTAGTGGAGTGCACTGGTTTTGAGACTGATTCCCAAGGTAATGTTACTCAAGTGAATGTGACTTATTTCCCTGACAGTAAGAGCGGTACGCCTGGTTCAAACAATTACAAGGTCAAGGGAAATATCCACTGGATTAGTGCAGCTGAAGCGATCCCCGCGCAAGTGCGCCTCTACGATCATCTCTTTACTGATCCACATCCAGATAGTGGAGATAAAAATTTCTTAGATGCGATTAATCCTCAATCCAAGCAAACGATCTCCGCCTACTTAGAGCCCTGCATGAAGGATGCCAAAGCAGAAGATCGCTTTCAATTCGAGCGCCATGGTTATTTTGTTGCAGATCAAATCGAATCTAAACCAGGCCAGCCTGTATTCAATCGCACTGTTGGCCTTAAGGATTCTTGGAAATAGTTTTCAAGAAGTGGGCTACGCTGGGATAGCGTAGCGGGGTCTTTAATTCTGGTAGTCGTTTATTGGTGACTCTTCTCGACTCACGCATAAATGACCACAGCATCGGACTCACTATCTTCTGCACCTCACTCGCTGCCATTCGGGGAGGTCTTTCTAAGCCAAAGGCGTCAGCCACCTCATCAAAGTAATCGCCCATTTTGGTTTGACCACCGTCACAGACATTAATCACTCTTTGCGGTTTGCCGTGATAAACCGCCGCACAAATCAAACTTGCTAAATCATCGCTCTGAATATGATTGGAGTAAGCATCCTCTTCCGGCAATAAAGCGGGTGTTTTTGAATGTAAACGCTCAAGCGGCAAACGATCGGCTGCATAGATACCAGGCACTCTCAAAATAGTAAGACCTACCCCATGAGTGGGCGCCCATAAGCGCAATGCACGCTCTGCATCGACCCTTCTTTGAGCGCGCTCACTCTGGGGATGCACTGGGGTAGTCTCAGTAACCACGGCACCCTGATGGTCTCCATAAACTCCGGTAGTGCTGATATAAATCAGACGCCTGACGACATCAGGGGCTTGGGATAAAATTCGAATTAGGTTGCGGGTTCGGCAATCACGATTTCCTTGATTTTGGGGTGGGGCCAAATGAATTACTGTTTGAGCCAAACCGGACAGTCTCCACAAAGATTCTGGCTGATCTAAATTTCCCAAAATCGGAGTCGCGCCAACCTCCCTCAACTCCTGAAAGCGATTTGGCGAAGAAGTTAAGGCAAAGACTCGATAACTGCGAGCAAGCTGCCTGGCAACACGCAGGCCAATATCGCCGCAGCCAATAATCAGGATTCGAGGTTTACCAAAAGATTGCATAGCTAACATCGTAACGATTTATTGAAAGGAATGAGAGTGTCTTTCCAGGTCACGCTCAAAACGAGCGGCAAACAATTTACCGTAAGCCAGGATGAAACCCTCCTGGAAGCCGCCCTGCGTCAAGGTATTAACTTACCCTATGGCTGTAAAAATGGCGCCTGCGGCTCATGCAAAGGCAAAGTGCTGGAAGGCCAAGTGAGCCATGGTCAACATAGCCAAAGCGCCCTTAGCTCGGCCGATGAAACTGCTGGCGGGACTTTATTTTGTTGCGCCCTTCCACAATCAGATCTCCTCATTGAAGCCAGAGAGGTCCAAGGCGCCGGCGATATTGCCATCCGTAAAATTCCTTGCCGCGTTAACACCATTACCAAACCTAGCGCCGATGTTGCCATTCTGCAGCTACAACTTCCCGCCGCAGAGCGCTTTCAATTCTTAGCTGGGCAATATTTAGAATTTCTTCTCAAGGATGGGCAACGTCGTGCCTATTCCATCGCCACTTCGCCCGAGCATGATGGCCCCCTCGAGTTACATATTCGTCATTTACCAGGCGGCCTGTTTACCGATTTCGTTTTTGGGGCCGCTAGTCCTGCACTAAAAGAAAAAGATATCTTGCGCTTTGAGGGGCCTCTGGGAAGCTTCTTCTTGCGGGAAGATTCTAAAAAGCCAATAATTTTTGTAGCGGCTGGGACAGGCTTTGCTCCCATCAAGTCGATCATCGAGCAGATGCAGACCAAAAAGATCAAGCGACCGATTCATTTGTATTGGGGTGGCCGTCGCCCAGGAGATCTTTATCTCAATGATTTATGCCGGACTTGGGAAAAAGAGATAGCCGACTTCAAATACATTCCCGTGATCTCAGATGCCCTAGCGGAAGATGCCTGGCAAGGCCGTACTGGCTTTGTTCACCAAGCCGTCATGTCAGATCACCCTAGCCTCAAAGAGTTCCAGGTATACGCTTGCGGCGCCCCAGTGATGGTCAATGCCGCGCGAGAGGACTTTGCATCCCAGTGCCATCTCCCAGAGGAGGAATTTTTTGCTGATTCTTTTACTAGCGCTGCAGATTTGGCCACAAACTAAACCTCATTAAGCGGGATAATAGAATCACTTATTGCCCTAATTACCTTTAATCACGAACCAACATGAATAAGCCAGCCCAAGCAATCGACACCAACGCAGTCATGTTTATTACTCAACGCCCTGAGGTCATCATGGTCGAGGGTCGTGGTTCATGGTTGGTAGATAACAATGGCAAACGCTATTTAGACTTTTTACAAGGTTGGGCCGTTAATTGTCTCGGTCATAGTAATCCGGGCATGATTGAAGCACTCAATGCTCAAGCTAAAAAACTGATCAATCCAAGTCCTGCGTTCTACAACGAACCCATGATTGGTCTGTCCAATCTACTGACAGCAAACAGTTGCTTTAATAAAGTCTTTTTTGCCAATAGTGGCGCAGAGGCAAACGAGGGTGCCATTAAGTTGGCGCGTAAATGGGGTCAACTGAATAAGAATGGCGCCTTTGAAATCATCACCTTTGATCACAGCTTTCATGGACGCACACTAGCGACGATGAGTGCTTCTGGTAAGCCAGGCTGGGATACGATGTTTGCCCCACAAGTTGCCGGCTTCCCTAAGGCAGATCTCAATGACATCGATTCTGTTAAAAAATTAGTAAGGGATAAAACCGTTGCCGTCATGATTGAGCCGGTTCAAGGTGAAGGTGGCGTTATCCCTACGACAGCTGAATTTATGCGTGAGTTGCGTCAATTCACCAAAGAGAACAATATTTTATTAATCGTTGATGAAGTTCAAGCGGGCTGCGGTCGTACCGGCACGCTATTTGCTTATCAGCATTACGGTATTGAACCTGACATCATGACCTTAGGAAAAGGTATTGGCGGTGGCGTTCCTCTGGCAGCACTTTTGGCAACCGATGCCGTCGCCTGCTTTGTGCCTGGCGATCAAGGCGGAACTTACAACGGCAATCCGCTAATGACTGCAGTTGGAATCAGTGTGATTGAACAACTCCTTGCACCTGGTTTTTTGAGTGAAGTCAAAAGAAAAGGGGAGTTACTCAAAACTGAGTTACTAGCTCTAGCTTCAGAATTTCATTTAGAAGGTGAGCGCGGCGAAGGCTTATTGCGCGCCCTCATGCTAGGTAAAGATGTTGGTGGCAAGCTAGTAGAGCTCGCGCGTGACCGTGCTCCAGAGGGTCTACTGATAAACTCCCCAAGACCTAATCTCTTACGCTTTATGCCTGCACTCAACGTCAGTGATGACGAGATTCGTCAGATGTGTACCATGCTGCGCGAGCTACTCAAGCAAGTAGCCTAAAGAATCAGTCGACTAAATTTTTCGGCAAGGAAAAAGTAACGTCCTCAACCACGCCAGGTAATGCTCTTACGTGGCGCTGGCCAAATTCTTGAATACGCTTAACGATGGATTGCGCCAGAGACTCTGGTGCAGAAGCGCCTGCAGTTAAACCTACCCGCTTTTTACCAACAAACCATTCCGCCTTGAGTTGCTCTGGTGCATCCACCATGTAGGAAGGTACTCCTAATTTTTCAGATAACTCTCGCAGACGATTAGAGTTCGAGCTCGCCGCACTACCAACCACAATCACAACATCAACTTGAGGCGCCATAAATTTCACGGCATCTTGGCGATTTTGGGTGGCATAACAAATATCTTGCTTGCGAGGCTGAACAATATTGGGGAATTTTTTAGTGAGCGCATCAACAATTTCTTTGGTCTCATCTACAGACAAAGTAGTCTGCGTCACAAAGGCAATCTTTTCATCTACAGAAAAGGGCAGTCTTTCTATATCTTCTACTTTTTCAACTAAATACACGCCCTCTTTCACTTGCCCCATGGTGCCTTCAACTTCTGGATGTCCGGCATGGCCAATCATCAAAACGGTAAATCCATCTTTACACATTTTGACTACTTCTAAATGGACCTTGGTAACCAAAGGACAGGTGGCGTCATATACCTGTAATCCCCTATCTTGCGCATCCTTGCGTACTTCTTGAGAAACACCATGAGCACTAAACACCACAATGCCGCCTTTGGGTACTTCATGCAAGCCTTCAACAAAGACTGCGCCCTTGTCGCGCAATTCATTCACAACATAGGCGTTATGCACAATTTCATGTCTGACATAAATTGGCGCACCAAATCGATTAAGGGCTTCATTCACAATATTGATTGCACGATCTACGCCAGCACAAAAGCCGCGTGGCTGCGCCATCAAAATTTCAGCAGTATCAGGAATAGATGGATTAGTCATAACTTACAAAATGGCCACAATTTCGGCCTCAAACGTTACAGGCCTACCCGCCAAAGGGTGATTGAAATCAAACCACGCGCCCTCCTCATTGATGGATTGCAATACACCAGCATATTGAGCACCGCTAGGCGCATTGAATTCAATCACATCCCCCGGATTAAATTCCACATCATCATCACGGCCTTCTTTGAGCGCTTTTAGAGAAACCCATTGCACCAAGTCTTCCTTGCGCTCACCAAAACTTTCTTCGGGCGGCAACACAGCGCTTCGCTTTTCACCAACACCTAGTCCCAGCAACACTTTTTCAAAACAAGGAGCAAATTGTCCAGAGCCCATCAAAACCGTCGCAGGACGATCAGCAAAAGTATTGATGTAGTCATCCCCACTAGGCAAGGTGAGTCGATAGTTGAGAGTCAAATAG
>JACCDO011006015.1_pt1 | contig 12312 bp, 11 predicted proteins | sample 7446101 | NCBI WGS metagenome assembly JACCDO01 (sample SAMN15323440, study PRJNA562643) | freshwater metagenome | isolation source: river surface water | place: USA:Blue River Watershed | collected 2017-08-16 | reverse complement strand
GTTGCATCCCTAAACCATTGGTAGGCATAGGTGTGGTGGTTGTGGTAGCGGGTTGCATCCCTAAACCGTTGGTAGGCATAGGTGTGGTGGTTGTGGTAGCGGGTTGCATCCCTAAACCAGTTTTATTCACAGGTGTTGTGGTATTCAATTTATTGGTTTTTGGTGCAACTGGCATAATATTGGTATTATATTGATTCATTCTATAATTGAGACTAGATAAAGCTTTGATCTTTGCTTCTTCGCTATCTGCACTTGACAAAATCTTATTAAATTCAGCGTTAAATTCAGCTGTTTTCATAGCAATATCTGACTTTAACATTGGGTTTTTGGTTGCAGTCACTTCTAATTTGTCTTTGGTCATCTTGAAAGAGTTTTTTTCACCTTCTAGAGAACGGCTACAAGCAAAAGCAAGCAAGAGAGAGAGTAATACAACAGAAAATTTTTTTAACATTTGTTTTTCCTAAATAGATAGGTTGGGGAGGTAAAGCCAAAAAGGCTAGGGTAAAAAATTAGTTTTCATCCACATTGTTGCCACGAGCTTGTCTTTCCAGATCATCGGCTTGTAATGCAACAAAATAGAAAATCCTTCTCAATTCTTCCAAATCAGCAGTTTCAATCAATTGAGTATCTCTCAATACCAAGAATTGATCTCTAATCGCCAAAGCACCATAAGCTAATGTTTGATTGAGTCTTAGTACATAAGCCAAATCAGTGATATATCTCACATCACAGACAATGCTCCAAATTTCAGCCAAAGGACGACCTTCTGGATCACTGATGCCATCGATTTGAATCAATTGAGTACGACCAGCACGGGTAGGGATTTCTACCTTAAAACCAGTATTCGTAACGACAAATTGCCATCCTTGCATATTACAAACATGTTCAACTTTTTGATTGATATTCATGATTTCTACTCCTGAAATTGATAGAAAAAATAATGATTCGCTTGGAATGAAATTTGACAATTTAAACAGAATGCTAGAAAACCAAAAAATCATTCCAAGGAATTGTTATGTCAAGCATAGATGAAAAACAAGAAATTTTTTTAAAAAACAAAGAAATCCCTATTTTAAAAGTAAAAACAAATCATTTAGGCATACTCCCTAAAAGAGGCCACGCAAATGATGCTGGTCTAGATATTACTGCGATTTCCTATGAAAAAAAATCTAGATCCTTATATCTATTTAATGCCCATCTCAATATTGAACCCCCAGATGGATATTATCTAGAACTTGTGCCTAGATCTAGCTTGATTTTCAGTGATTTTATCTTAGCCAATAGCATCGGGATCATTGATCCGGGTTATCGTGGGGATTTGAAATTTCCTTTGAGATACGTGGGGGATTGCCAAAGAGAAGAAGAAATTGAAGAGAAAGCACGTGCTCTGCTTCAACAAAGACTGGTACAAATTATCCTAAAACCCTTGGTACTCTGTGAAGTGATTGAAGTTGATCAACTCTCTCTGGCACAACGCAATGATGCTGGATTTGGAAGCACAGGACAGAAATGATTTAAGAAATAATATTCAAAATTGAAATAAATATTCAGTTTCAAATGTTCAGTATATCCCATTGATACTCTCAACAAAATTGGAGACAAAGATGACAGGAGATAAGGAGTTAGATAAAATGAGTCAAATCCTATTTGAAAACAGAATATTCACCTATCAAAATCCTTCAGATATTGAGATGTCTGTCACCCAAAAACTTGTGTATGAAGCTCAACAAAAAGCTAAGTTAGAAGGTACACTTGAAGGTGAAATCGAAGGTAAGCTTAAAGCCAAACAAGAAATGATCCTCAAGTTATTGAATTTATTTCAAATCAATTATACTCAAGAACAAGAAAAGCAGATTTATTTGATTCGATTGGAAAAACAATTGGATGAAATCTTAGAAGTGATTGCCACGAAAAAACAAGATTGGACTCAATTTCTAAAAATCTAATTGATACCCATCTCGTGACCATATCAATAAAACACCTGATAACGCACACAAGCATTCTCTTCCCTAAATACCACCCAACCATCATGCTCCCCATCCAAACATTCTTCTTGTAATTCAAACAATAGAAATTCACCAATTTTTCCTTGTTGAACCAAGCTAAAATCATGTTGATTGTGATAAAAAACTTTGGTAGATGATTTGTGATTATGCGAACTCAACCATATATCTACATTTTGCTTCTTCGCCAATTGTATTGTTCGCGCAGAGTCGATTTGATAATCAAATTGCTCATCAGTAATCTCTTCTGACATCGGTGGAATATGACTCATCACAATTTTAATCAAAGGTTTTTGCTGATATAAAGGATCTAAATCTTCTTGATCAAAATACACTGCATCTAAGGCATTCTCTAAAAAAGAATATTGGGTTTTTGACAAGGTTTTACTCACTGTATCCAATAAAATCAATCGCACCACAGAAAAATCAAATGCAGTTGCAGTTGAACCCACAGTCTTCATAAAAAGAGACAAATGCCCCAAATCTCTATCTCCAAGCGTGGCAAACCATGGCAAGGCAAAACGATCAATGCGATCAAGCACTTCTTCACTCACAAAATCCCCATTGATCACCAAAAAATCTACACCCAGCGCACGAATCTTCTCCAACATCAAATCGAATTCTGTCATATTTAAACTCAATAGATTTGAGAGAACTACCCATTTTTTCACTTGTTTTTGCTCAAATTGATGTTCTACAATGACATTTTGATTTGATAAATTCACACAAGCTGTTTTAGGACTTTCTTGAACCAAATCATCCCACTGCCCTTCATCACTTAATGCGATGGTTTGCGCAAAATAAGGTTGAGTTTGAATCTCTAATTGCCATGCTTTCGCATCCAAATCTACACAGTCACCCATTACACAATTCTCTTTGATAAAGATCTCCTTACTTGGAGATAATTCATATTTCTGATTTTGATTGGATTCGAGTTGTAAAAATGGGTCTAAAATTTCACTGATTACCTCTGTTTCTACTGGGTAATTTTCCAAATAATAAAACCATTGATGTTTTTGATAAGGCCCCCGATAAAAATGATTTAATTGGAAGTTTAATTTTTGTTTTTGACAATGATTTGAAAATAACTTGATCTTAAAATTCAAGCCTGTGGGTCTAATCTTAAATAAATAAGGATTTTGATCGGATTGAATGATCACTGCATTATTGCCTTCTAATTTCAAATGTTCATCAATCACAACACTCGATTGAGACAAGATCAAATCGCTTCGATCACTTGTAGAATCACTACAAGAAAAGAGCAAAATCCAACAGTAGATCAAAATCGAATTACTGCTGAAATGCTTTAAATGCTTTTTTTCCATGTCTTTGTAACTCCCCAAAATGATAATTCAGAATCAACCAACCACTCCATGCCTCACCAATCAACGCTTGAGCTTGAATATCCAAAGCAGAACCCTGCCTACTGATCAACTGTAAACCCCAAAGCTTATCCCCATTTTTAATCGGGCGAACATCCCGAGTCGGATCCTGAATATATGAAATTTGAAAATGTAAATCTTCTGTAAAATTAATACTCAAACCGCTTTGAATCGATAGATAAATTCGATTTTGATTGAGTTGGGTCAGCATATCGATCCCCTGCCCATTGCTAAATTGATAGGAATCCATCCCTACACCGATTTTTTGAAAAAATGATGTGCCCCCTAATCCATGTAGAAAGTTTTTTAAATGCCAACGCCAATGCATATACAACAGTGTATTCACCTGAGCAAACCCCAGTTCACTCCATTCCCATCTTCGCCCTTGAATCCCAAGCCCAATAAAATCGATTTGCCCCTCCCCCCATTGCATTAACCTTGTGCCCATATCCAATTCAACCCCCTTTAAATTCCCTTTGCTTTCCAAATTAATACTGGGTGAGAGATAAAAATACTTAAAATGGAATTTGAGTCCAGCATGAATATGATGCCTTAAATTAAACAAAGGATCCATGGTATAGCGATAACCCAATGAAAATCTAGAACTAAACTGCCGAGATGAATCTTCATAAAATGAACCAGAACCCCTAAATGTCCCCATCATATCAGCAAACCAAGAGCCCAAAAATAACACAAGTCCAGAATGCTCTAAGATACGATGCGCAAAATTCATCCAAGTACTGTCATTTTGATAAGGATCCAAAAGCACAGAAGCCCCTAATGCCAATAATGAAAACCCTTGGGCAATCAATAAACGAGATGCTGAATACAGATCACCTTGCGCCCAATGCCCTGCACCATGGATCAATAAACCCGGACCAAATGCCATCAATGTATGAGATAAAGTGCCTGGGGGGTTTTCTTTGGAATACTGCTGAAATTCATAGTTTTTGGCATCTTTTAAACTCGTAATTTGATCAGCTTTAATCTTTTGCTTTTTTTTAACTGGGTTTGGGTTTACAGGTTTAGGATTGATAAAATCATTGAGATTTCTTAAATCGGGTTTGACTTCTTCTTCATTTGTATCATTGAGCTCTGGTTCAACTGTTTCAATATTTTGCTTTTTTCTTTGGGCATAACATTCATGTACATCGATACTCATACAGAGTTGAAAACAAAAAAGTAAAAAAGCAAAATATCTCAATTTTTCTTTCAATCCCCCATTTTCTTGATCAGCCGATCCAATAAACCAGCATATCTAAACTGAAAATTCACTGATTCTATGGCTTTTTGAATCGCTTTGGGTTGCCCAACTAACACAAATAACTTCTTGGCTCTTGTCACTGCTGTATAAAGCAAATCCCTTTGTAACATCACAGAATATTCTTCTAACAAAGGCAAAATCACAGCTGGATATTCACTGCCTTGACTCTTGTGTATAGAACAAGCATAGGCAAGTCCTAAACTATTGGCATTTTCTCTGGTGAATAATACCATTTTCCCATCGAAATTAATGGTGATTTTATCAGCCGATTTCCCCTTCACAATACCAATATCTCCATTATACACATCAAAATCATAGAGATTCTTGAGTTGCATCACCTTATCCCCCACTTTGATATCAGCAAATTTAATCTTTCCTTCTTTGACAATAGGATTGACTTCAACTGATCCCATTGAATCATGCTGTGAAAAGGATGTTTTTTGCGCAATGATAGACATCAACTCTTCTGCCACTTGCGTTTCAGTCTTTATATTTGTCGCAGGATGAGGATTGATCAATGCCTGTAACATCTCATTTAATGCATCAGCTCCACAAATCCCTTTATACATCGGCACCAAAACTTGCACATCTTGGGGTTGAATTGAAAAACGCTCTGGGATTCTTTCTTGAATGAGTTTTTTAATGGTTTCTACGGCTTGAGTCGCATTTTGTACATTAGCAATAAAGAAATCCCCAGATTCCACATTTTGACTGCTTTGTATGCTTTCGCCATTTAAGATACGATGTGCATTTAATACGATTTGGCTTTCTTCTGATTGACGATAGATATGCTTCAACACAATCGTACATAAGCGATTGGATTCGATGAGATCTCTGTATACACGCCCAGGACCCACAGAAGGCAATTGATTGGCATCACCTACCATGATCAATCGACAATGCTTAGGAATGGCTTTTAATAGCGCATTAAATAGCTTTAAATCCACCATGGAAAACTCATCCACAATCACAACACCAGCATCCAAAGGATGTTCTTCATCTTTCCTAAAAAACTGTTCGGCTGGGGCAAAATCCAATAAACGATGTAGAGTAACAGCTTCTTTTCCTGTGGCTTCACTGAGCCTTCTGGCAGCTCTCCCTGTTGGTGCAGCAAGCTTAATGGAAATCTTATGGCTTTCATAGAGATCGATTAACGCTTGGACCATTGTGGTTTTCCCTGTTCCTGGTCCCCCTGTGAGAAGCATAATCCCCGAAACACTTGCATATTCCACAGCTTCTTTTTGTTCTAGCGCCAATTGTATCTTGGTTTTACGCTCAAATGCATCAACATCTGTTTTGAGTTTAGCATATTTTTGCTTCAATAACTGTGATAAACGATATACACTATCCCGCTCTAAAGTGTCATACCAAGGCAGGTAAATCAACATTTCAGAACCGATTTGTTCTTCAACCAAGAGTTGCTTTTTCACCATCCCATCGATAATTCTCATATACAATGAGACATCTCCAACAACTTGTATGGCACGATAGATAATCGCATCTCTTGGCAAACAACAATGTCCGCTCTCTTGGGACTCCAACAATACCATATCGACAATGCCCTCATATCGACAATCATCAGACATCGATCGCTTTAATTTCTTGGCAATCAAATCAGCAATCACAAAAGTATAACCTTCAATATCCCTAATCATGATATATGGATTTTGCTTGAGTTGATCGATTGTTTGTGCGCCAAACTTTGCCCAAAGTTTACCAGCAAGAGAAGGCTTAATCTCAAGTTGATGCAAAAATACCATCACTTCTTGTTGTGCACCGGGTTTACCAAGAGCTTCCACAATTTGATCGATACGTTTATGCCCAATCCCTGGAATTTCACTTAATCTTTGAGGATCTGTTTCAATGATTTTAAGCGCCTGATCTCCAAATGTTTCTAAGATTTTGTCGATGATTTTGACACTTAAACCTTTGATTTTTGAATGTTCCAGATACTCTCTAATCCCTTCCACTGAACTGGGCATAATGGCATACGCACAAGATACTTTGAATTGTAAACCAAATTTAGGATGCTGATCCATTTTACCCACGAGTTTGACCTTCTCTCCGATTTGAAATTGAGCCAAAGGACCAAGGGCCATTAATGATTCTTTTTTATCTAATCGATCAATGGAGATAATGGCAAAATCATCTTTCTTATATGTAATTGTCCTAATCTTACCTTCAATACTTAGTTCTCCATTGCTACTCATATTTATTTCCTAATGATCGTAAAAAACAATAATCTATGAACAAATTTCTATTTTAAAAGTTTGGCTTCTTCTTTGAATCTAGGACAATCTTGAGTCCAAAAATGCCCCCTAAGCATAAAAATCCACATCCTAAAATCCCCAGTCAAAGACCAGAGTGGATAAGTAAAAGAAGCGGGTTTATTATGCTCAATCATAAAATGCCCAACCCAAGCCCAAAAATAAGCAAACACCACACCATAAAGCACATGAATATTCCCCCAAGCCATCATGGCAATCATGGAAAATAAAAGCCAAAAAGCATTGGATTTTGCTTCTACTTTAAATAGGGTATAACCACTGAGTAAAGCAACAGTAACACTCGCAGACATCACAACAGGTGAAAGCGAAATCAGGTAAAGTAGGTATAAAACAAAACCAGTGGTGCCAATAAAATGCACAAATCTCGATTTTGCTTGTTGATGTTCAGATAGATAAAAAGGCCAAAATTCTTGAAAACTTGAAATTCTAGACATGATCGTAATTCTCCTCAATGTGTCACTACTCTGGGATCGTTTTAATATTTTTTGATGTTTTTTGAAAGATTAAATTTAAATCAAAGATCTGAATAAGTAAAAAGTAAATCCCCACCAAGCACAGACATCCCATCCTTTGCATAGATTTTCTCTACTTTGACAGCTGTCTTCCCTTCAAATTGCAGTTGATAAAAGAATTTCATCACTTCAACCAAAGCGATCACTTGTTTAGGCTGAATGATCATCCCTTCTTCAATAAATGCAGCTGAATCTGGTGTAGCCCGTCGATAAAAAGTCCCATCCAACGCACATTCATATCTCTTAAACCCTTGATCAACCACACTGTTTTGTCCTTGATCGTGATGCATCGCTTGTTGATCTGATGTCGCACCTAAGAATGCGGGTTTAAGCTTAATGATTTCGCTTTTGTATTGCAAGAGATAAGGTGTTTTTTTCACACCTTTGAGTTCAAAATATCCCTTTAAGTGTTGGGGCAAATGAAGAGGATAATGGTGATGTACGCATTCGATATCACCGAGATAATCGCCAGCTTGAACAATCGCACCTTCTTCGACCTTTAATATCGCTCTACCCACCATGGGTGAATAGACTTGTTGTTCTTGATTTTTTTCTTCAACAATCACAAATACCATTATTTTTGCCTCCATAGCACTGCCAAATCATGCATTGTCCAAATCCTTGGGTTTTTGATTCTTCTGGCATGGGTTGATTGATAACAAAGCGTCACACTCATCTCTAGATAATCCCTAATCTCATTTAATTCAATGATTTCATCGATATCCATTTGAGAAGCCGACCTGACTGGATCCATATCTTTTTCGATTTTCTGTTCCACATCCAACATCCCAGCTGCGATTTTTGCATGTTCTACTGGATCTTGGGTCGCGATTTGGAATTGATCATCAAGCTTGGTATTATACGCACCAATCGCAAGAGTCTTACCTTCCATCACAGCCAGTCTGGTCAAAGGTGTTGCCAGTTGTAAAACTGGATCATAAGGTAAGCCAGCCATTGCATAATATCCAGCCCCAGATGCTTTGCGAAGCAGTACAGTAATCATGGGGGTAGTATGGGTACTATTGCTATAAATTAAGCTAGAACCATAGCCGAGTAAACCTAATTTTTCAGCTTCTGGCCCAATATCAAAGCCTGAAATATCTTGTAACCAAATGATCGGTAAGCCATCATCATTACAAGCACGGCTAAAGCCAGAAGCTTTGGCAATCCCTTCTTTATACAAAATCCCACCTGGTCTTTTCAGTCTTGGATTTTCTGGGTGAGGGGCTAATTCTTGATTATTGGCGATGATCCCTACATATAAACCATTGATTTTGGCGACACCACATACGATTTCAGCGCCAAGTTCTGGTGAAAATTCCCAAAACAAAGAATCATCCACTAGCCTAGCAATCACTTGTCTTACATCATATTTCAAACGGTGATCACTCGGTACAATGGCTTCTAATTCTTGGAAATCAAATGCTGGCAAAGCTGGGTCTGTGCCATAACGATAATATTGCACAGCACTTGATGGCAAAGATTGAATTTCTGATTTGATCATATCCAAACAAGTAGGATCATCTGGCGCACGATCATCTGCACAATGGCTGATATGCACATGTATGTCTGCCCCACCTATGCTCAAAGATGTTAATTTTTGGCTTTTGGCACCAGCGATTAATGCTGCACCAGCGATTACCATATATGCTTGTTCAGTCATAAATACCTTATCGCTGATCAATGGCATATACCCACCACCAGCGATACAATCACCAAATACCCCCGAAATCTGTGGGATACCAGCATCACTTAATAAACTATTCATCTTAAAAATATGCCCAGCTCCGCTTTGACCCGGGAAGGTTGCCCCTTGTTCTGGCAAGAATAAACCCGAACAATCCACCAAGTATACCACTGGTAATCTGAGTTTTAAAGCGATCTTTTGGGCTCTTTGGATCTTCTCTGGACTCTTTGGCCACCAAGAACCACTGGCAACTGTATTGTCATTGGCAATCACCACTGTATAACGCCCAGCGATCTGTACAAAAGCTGTAATCACACCCGCTGCTGGGCTTTTCTTTTGGTCTTGAAATTCTTTCCCATGATTCACAAAAGTACCAATGGGATATACTTTGGAATCTTGGTCTTTGATATATTCTATTCTTTCCCATGATGTCAATTTCCCCTTTTGCTTCACCCTTTGTTGATGGCTTACACCCCAACCTTCTTTGATCTCTGCTTTGAGTTGATTGATTCTTTGCTTTAAATTTTCATTCTGCTTTTTTTGTTCTTGATATGCTTGATCTTCAAGTTGTATCGCTGAACCAATGGGAATAAGTGGTACTCTAGCCATGCTGTTTCTCCTGTGCAAACTTCTTCATTTCTTCTACCATGCCCGGTGTATGATATTGACCTGATCTAAAATGCGCGCTATCCAATAAAAAGAGATGTAAGTCGATAATGGTAGGTACACCTTCTATTTTTAGCTTTTGTAGTGCTTCTTTCATCAGTTCAATGGCTTCATCTCGATCAGAACCATGGACGATTAACTTGCCTAACATCGAATCATAAAGGGTAGGCACACGATAATTGCTTTGTAGATGACTATCTAATCTGATTTTTTGACCGATGGCATATCTCCATTCTTCTGGCGCTTCAAATAAGGTCACCAAACCCGGCGAAGGTCTAAAACCTTGAAGCGGGTCTTCGGCATTGATTCTACATTCAATGGCATGTCCAGTAAAAGAGAGTTGATCTTGGGTATAGGCTAATTTCTGTCCACTTGCGATTTTGATTTGTTCACAAACCAAATCAATACCAGTCACCATTTCAGTCACTGGATGTTCCACTTGCAATCTTGTATTCATTTCCATAAAGAACAATTCCCCAGTGGGGGCACGAATCAATTCTATGGTACCAGCACCTTCATATTTGAGATCGCTCAAAATGGCAGAGATTTTTTGGCTTAATGCTCTTCTTTGATCATCACTTACACCCATACTTGGGGATTCTTCAATGATTTTTTGATTGGATCTTTGGGTGGAACATTCTCTTTCGCCCAAACAAATCACATGACCATAACGATCACCCAAAACTTGGAATTCAATATGTCGCCCACCTTCAATAAATCTTTCAAGATATAACCCTGGGTTACCAAAAGCTTTTTGAGCTTCCAAACTCGCTTGTTCAAAAGCTTGAGGCAATTCTTGTGCACTCCTACAAATCCTCATCCCCTTACCCCCACCCCCAGCTGTGGCTTTAAGGAGTACTGGATACTTGATTTCTTCAGCTACTGCCAAAGCTTCAGCGACATGAGATACAATGCCTTTGCTCCCTGGCACACCTAATACACCATAACTGGCCATTGTTTTTCTGGCTTGTGCTTTATCCCCCATTAATCTTAATACCTTGGGTGAAGGCCCGATCAGAAAGGTTTTTTGTTGCCTACATCTTGTTGCAAATAATTCATTTTCGGAGAGAAAACCATAACCTGGGTGTATGGCTTGACATTCATATTGAATGGCTGCTTGTAAAATGGCATCTTGATTGAGATAAGATTGACTGCTTGGACCTGCCCCAATACATACTGTGGCAGTTGCTTCTTTGAGATGGGGAGATTGTGCATCTGCTTCTGAGTAGACAGCTACGGATTCAATGCCTAGTTTTTGACAAGCTTTAATCACTCTTAATGCGATTTCACCGCGATTCGCAATTAAAATCCTTTTAAACATATCATATTCCTTATGATTGATAGATCAAGACCTATAAGGTATCAAACTTCATTCATTTTGCAATGAAAATATCATGAATCATCTTGAGACAAAATTTGAAAATCCTTTGATGAGATGAATATTTATCAAAGCTTCCTTCATCTTTCCTAAAGAACAATCCATACACCCAAGGAATATATCACATGTTGAAACATCTCATCATCACCCATCTCGCAACCACAGTGGTTTTCTTACTCATCGATAGCATTTGGCTAACACAATATGCTGGTCCTGCATTTAGGCAACAAATTCCGCATTTAATGGCAGATAAGATGAGTCCTTTGCCAGCCATTATTTTTTATCTCTTATATGTGATGGGACTGATGTTTTTTGCCACATTTCATCGCTACTCAGCCCCAGATCAACTCATTCAAAGCTTTGGTATTGCCTTTGCTTTTGGACTGATTTGTTATGCTACTTTTGATATGACCAGCGCTTCTGTTTTTAAAAATTATCCCATTTCTTTAGCCATCGCAGATACCCTATGGGGTGGTTTTGTGACTGGGGTCAGTGGGGTATTTAGTATTAAATTTTATCATTATTTAAGCCAAGCATAAAATATATCAAGCGCATTTTGGTTTAACCCTTTGTCTTTTTAATCAAACTCAAAACAAGGGATCAAATGCTCAAAGCTTTTTCTGTTCTCAATCCCAAAACCCAATCTCGTGCTGATTTCAACATGGTTTATTGCCCGAGTGGCACATGTGAAGTTCGTTTGTCGGATGAAAAAAGCAGTCATCTGGTGGCGTTCTCTAAACCCTTTTGGATCGGTGAAACAGCTGTGACCCAAGAATTGATGGATCAACTTGGTTTTGACCATAGAAGCTATGTTAGGGGGGCTAAGAACCCTGTGACCAACATCAGCTATTATCAAAGCATTTTATTCTGTAATTTCCTCAGCGAATTAGAAGACTTAAACCCCTGCTATCACCTATCTCGTGTAGAGATGTATCATGGTCATGTCAAAAGTGCTGTGGTTGATTTCTATAAACATCGCAGTGGCTATCGATTGCCAAGCGTTTCAGAATGGCATTATTCTACAATGGCAGATGATGCCAAAACGCATTTGAATGCATCTTCTATTTGGGAGTGGACCCATGATGCTCATGAAAGTGAGCGTATCCTTCAAGAAAAAGCAAAAGCCAATGCT
>JACCDO010040452.1_pt1 | contig 12315 bp, 5 predicted proteins | sample 7446101 | NCBI WGS metagenome assembly JACCDO01 (sample SAMN15323440, study PRJNA562643) | freshwater metagenome | isolation source: river surface water | place: USA:Blue River Watershed | collected 2017-08-16 | reverse complement strand
TAAATATGTATCAAAATTTAGTGTATTTAGAACACATTTATTTAATGCAAAAATACATATGGAAAAAGATAATATGACTATTACAAAAGAATTTAATTCTAATGATTTAACCTTATTATTCAAACTATTAAATGAGTTTATTGAAAAAGAAATTAAAATCTAATTTATAATATAATACAAACGAGTATAACTGTTTTTATCAAAATTGGATAAGTTATTTGTAATAATATTATTATAAATAAAAATTGATTTTTTATAAGTGTGGGATGTGGATACCCATGCTGAGTATTTAATCCAACCTAATGTTAAGAAGAGAACGCGATACCGGCCAAACCGGCGTTGTAACCCAACAATCAACCAAACACATGAACCAAAGAGATATTACATATGCTATTAACAGATTAAATCCATCACAAGATGCGATCGAATTGTCCATTAATTTTAAGAATTTGATTAATAAAGACTCTGGAATTGGAGGTAACGTATCTGACCCATTTTGTGTGGTTTACGTTAAAACTGGCGAAAACTGGGTAGAAGTTGGTAGAACAGAAATTATTGCCAACCATCTAAATGGAGAATTTGTGACTAAAATCACTGTGCCTTATCAGTTTGAGGTTGATCGTCGTCTTAAATTTGTCCTGTACGACTGTGATACTTCATTTAAAACCAATGATTCAACAGGCATGGTTTTGGCTGAACAGGACTTTTTGGGAGAGGCAGAATGCTCACTATCACAAATTGTCGGAATGCATACTCATACCATGAAATTACAAAGGGTTGAAACAGGTGAAATAACTGTTAGTATGATGCCCAAGCCCAAGAATAATGATATTTTGACAATTCAGCCTGGTTTCAGTGGATTGTGCATTGGTGCCTTTACATTTTTTGGATGTTGTATGTCAGGAGCATCTGTTTTCCTGACTATAAGCATTTATCATGAATCCAGATACATTCCAGTTTACAAGGGCCCTTATACTGTTACAAGTGGGACCGGTACTTTTCCAGCTTTTTCAATTGAAGTATCAAAATTGGGACCAATTGATATCCCTATGAGATTCGAAATTTCACGATTTGATGATCCTGGTCATACACTTCTCGGGTACACTGACATTACTCTGGAGCAACTAATGAGTAATGATCAATTCGTTTTGTCAAATCAAGAACTTGCTAGGCGTGGTAAGAAAAATATTGGTCATTTAATTGTTGATGCCTCTCATAAGAAAATTACTTTCCAACCCACGTTCCTCGGATACGTAAACTCTGGAGTTGAAGTTCAATGTCAATTTGTGGTTGATTACACATCAAGTAACGGTGCATATGATAAGCCCGGTACCCTTCATAATTTACACCCAGTTCCATATGGCCATGGTCAAATCATCACATCAGAATATTTGGATGCAATTCGAGCACTATATCCACTAGTTGGAGGATATGATCACGATGGACTTATTCCACTTTTCGGTTTTGGAGCCGTTATTCCTGTCAGTGAGACACGTCGTGAACTTTCTTTTGACTTTCCAATTAATGGGGATCCGGAAAATCCTAGTGTATTGGGTATGGACGGAGTTGTCACAGCTTACACTAATATTCTTCCGAACATACAATTTTCTGGACCAACTAATTTGGCCCCAATCATCAATAGAATTATCCGGGACAAAACCGAGCAATTAAAAACTTCAGTTTCATTTGATATCGTGATTATTCTTACAGATGGAGCCATCACTGATATGAGAGATACAATTGATGCTCTTGTTAGGGCATCCTGTCTTCCAATTGGTTTTTTGATTGTGGGAATTGGTAATGGTGATTTTACTAACATGCACATATTAGATGCAGACGAGTCAAAACTTAGATCCCATACTGGACAGGTTGCACGCAGAGATAATGTGCAATTTGTTGAATTTAATGCACACAGACATGATCTTGCTAAGTTCACAAAAGAATCACTTGCAGAAATACCGGGTCAATTGGTCGACTCGATGATTATACTCGGTAAAATGCCATCAGATTTTGTTAAACCTGAATCATCAGAACAATCATCAACACAATCATCAACACAATCATCAACACAATCATCAACACAATCATCAACACAATCATCAACACAATCATCAACACAATCATCAACACAATCATCAGCACAATCAGTAGGTGCGGGTAATTCTACCAATACTGTTCAACTTGAACTAGTGTCTACTAAGAGTGTACGATTGGACTTACCTCCTTCTTACACTGAGAGTACTCGAGACTTGTCTCAATAATTAACTTTATATAAATTGAAATAAATTAATTAAATAAATTAATTAAATAAATTTAATTATTTTCAATTCAAATAAATAACAAATCCATGGTCAACACCATTGAAATTAGAGTTATTATCATTATTAAAATTAAAATTTGGAGTAATCATTTCATGTGGTAAACGAATTTGTTTTAACATTTCACTAATCATATTGTTGCTTGCATTAAAATCACCAACAATATACATTAATTCAATAGGTACAACTTCATTATTTACCAAGTCTATATTTCTCAAAAAGTTACGGGGTTTCTTATAATTATCATCTTGAATTAATCCAGAATTCAAATAAAACTTCAAGTTGGAAATAGAATAATTTTTACTCAAATGGATATTCAATATTGAAAAATATGTATTAGTTTTATTGTCATAAATCACATTATAAACACCATCATTTCTCTTTTTTTCACAATAGTCATTAGAACTATTTTTCCAAATTGAGACAATAAGTTCAGATTTAACAATAGAATATCTTTGGTTAGTTATCATGGTTAAATATCCACCTAAATTACATATTTGATCATCATATTGCCCATGATAAAAAAGATAATTATCAGGATCAACAGGATATAATTGTGATATCTTGTTTTTAACTTGGATATAATTAGTTCTCATAAACTCTTGTAAAATAATTATATCTGGGTAAGAATTGTAGTATTGTTTGTCAAACAATAATTCTGTTATTTTATTGTATCTTTGAATTTCTTCATTTGATTCAACATTTAAATTATTTTCGTGTTCATTTTCATTATTAATTAATAACTGAAATTGATTAGAAATTTTGAATGTTTTGTAAGGAAGATGAATTGTATTATTGATATCTGATTTTGATTTAGTATTCCACATACCAAATATTGGATGAAACCTATTTGTTGTAATTTTCATCTGATGATCAGACAAATACAAATGTTTTTCCAAATTATATGTTCTAAATTTAATTTTTTTTTGTTTATTAATTGTAAATTCAAAATGAGTTGTAATATTGTTTAAATGTGTTTTTTTAAATTGGGTAGTTAAATTGTAGTTATAAAAGCGTTTTTTAATTAAAACCTGATTACCACTAATACCAGTATTTTTATTTTGATCATTATTAAAAATAGTCATATCTTCAATCATTTTAATAACTAAATTATGATAATCTTTAATAAAGTTGTTTTCTAAATAATTTTTTTCATCAGCAAATGATATTATTGTTGATATAGTATCACATTGTAAGTCTACAGTTAATTTATTTATAGTTTTACAATCATCTGACAAGGCGTTTTGTAGACTTAATTCATAGAATTTATGGTCATCTACTTCCATAAATCTTATATCATTTTGATCACAACAATTATATCTAATATCTTCATCAAAAGTATTATATATATCATATTCATCAAAACAATAATTTATTAAACATTCCCTAGGTATTTGTTGACAATCTATAGATTTATTCATATCCGAATCAGTACTAATATAAATTTTATCATACATTATTATACCTCTGTTATAATCATCAAATGTTCTATTCAAATTGGCAAATTTATTTGAAGTAATTGAAAAAATATAATCTAAAAATAATTGATATATCTTTTCGTGTATTAAATTATTTGTGTCATTATAAATATTATTTTCAATCATAACTGATTTATCTTTTTTATTTAATTTCTTTCTTTTATTTAAACCAATGTTTTTGATTGTTCTATTTCTTATAGAATCATCCAATTTAGATTTAAGTATTCGAATGTTAAATAATAAGTCATTGTAACAATTTGTATTAAATCTATCATAATTTTTATTTCGAACTGGTTTAAATATCACTTGATCAAAATTTGTATTTGATATGATAATTAATTTGGTGAAAAAATCAGTTTGCGTAATTAGTCGACTTATTATTTCATTACTTACTTTAGAATATAATTTAGGAATTTTTATATTAACCAACGAAAAGGTAGCATTTCTCCTATTTATACTGTTTAAAACAGATTTAATTTCATCAGTTTTCAATTTGCAATAAAAGGACATGAAATCTTTATTGGCTTGTTCTAAATAATTTTTATAGTCTTGATAATATTTAGTTCCGAATTCATTTACATCATTAATATAAATTTGTCCAAAAACTGTAATTTCTAAACTATTGATATTATCAAGTAAACGGCCAAGTTTTTCACTATAAGTTTTCTTGTTATTATCATTATTAATTAATATTTGATAATTTGAATTAATTATTGAAATAATAAATTTACCGTAATGTTCTATTACAGCTTGAGTTGATAATACTTTATTATCATCCATTTGTTTTAATTCAATATCAACAATATTTTTATTTAAATCTACAATCTGATTATCTTCCAATAGTATCTTTAAAATTGTTGAAGTTCGGTTATAAATTTTATTTAAATATTTAATAATATTTTTTTTGTGTTCATTTTTCTCGTGTTGAACATCTATTTTTTTAAAAGGTTCTGTAATACTAATAATATTGTTAAAAGACTCAATATTTGATGTAGTTATCAAAATATTTCCATCGATCTTTTTAGGATCAGAATAAGATTTAATTTGATTATACTGTTCAAAAAATATGTTATTCAAAATAACAAGTTGTTCAACAATATTTTCAATATCTACATTATCAAGATTACCAACATTATCAATATTATGATTAATATCAGAAGATATAATACTCTCACTATGAGATTTGGGTTTTAAATTAGAATCCGGATTAGTATCCAAATCTAAATCAGAATCAAAGTCCGAATGATTAGCTAATATACTAAAGGAATTATTTTTAAGAAAACCCTTATGTTTAACTTTATCACTTATATTGGTTGATTTGTTTTGGGTAGATTTTTGTTTTATACTGTGTATAGACTTTATCATTGTTAGTTTAGATAAATAATTGTAAATATATAAAAAATTCAATTTTTTTGTATAATGGATAGTTATTAGATAAATGAAGAACTTGATAATATCCAGATATTTTGATATTGATTATTATAGTCAATTCAATACAACAGCAGATTATAATATAATAAAATCCTTTGAACACTTAAAATCTAAAAATAATGAAGAATATATATTTTTAGGTATAAATGATTTTATTAAAATCTACAAAAATTTTAACAAATATATGGATGATAACAAATTAGGAATACCAAATATAGTTTTTATAAATCATACAGATGAAATTATAGTTAATAAATTACTTGATCAAAATTCACAAATAATGATTTATATTTATCATATAGATACTCATTCCTGGAGTGGTTTTTTTAATATTAACCATAATAATATTTCTAGAATTATTTTGTTGTTACCTTATGCATATTCATATAATATTTATAATTATAAATGTGAATTCAAAAAAATTTTATTACCTCATTTAGTAGTACATCCAAGTAAATTTAATGATAATCCTCAAAAATATATTTTAGTAACAGGAAGAGGCAGAAGAAATGAATCAAGATATCCTAATCGTGTGTTAATGTACAATTTGAGTTTAACAAATCCCAAAGTATTATATTTACAGCCAACTGTAGAATATAAAGAATCCATTAAGGATCTGGAAAATAACAAAAAAATGTTTGGTTTAAATTTTATTAAAGAACTCCAAAATTACTTGGTTTGTTTTTGTGATGATATGTCTCCAAGTGCTCCTAATATTGTTGCAAAATTTTTTGAAATATTATCTTCTGGATCATTGTTATTGTCTACAAATGATTTGACTAAAAAATATTTTGAAAACCTTGGATTTATTGATAATATTGATTATATAAGTATGAATCAATCAAATTTAATTGAAAGTATTAATTGGGTTTTAGATCCAGAAAATTTAGATTTTGTCAACAAAGTAAGAAAATCCGGTTACGAAAAAGTTTGGAAATATCACGATTATTTAGCTAGAGCTGAACAATTAGATGATATACTTAATAACGAGCATAAAAATCATATTGAAATAGATGATGGTATTCAATCAACTAAATATTATTTGTATAAAATTAACAAGTAATATGTATAATAAAAAAATTTATTAATTATTTAAATCACCTGAATCATCTGAATTATATGAATCATCTAAATCACCTAAATCATCCAGATCGTTTGTTTTTTCGATCTGATAATTTTTCTTTTTAACAGGACGAACATAACTATTTGGATTATTATTACGAACATATCTATCATAACAATACGAACAACTTGAACAACCTGAACATTCAGAATCATCAGATTGTTCACATTCATCAGAATCATCAGATTCGTTACAATTATCAGAAATGTCAGATTCATCACATTCATCAGAACCATCAGATTCATCAAATTGTTCAGAACCATCAGATCCATCATATTCATTTTCGTTTTGGTTTAAATTATCAGATTCAGTGTTAGATCCTGTAAGCATTAATTTTAATAGATTATCGGTAAATACATTTAATAGTTCATCATAATTATTCAAACCTATACTAAATGTTAAATTTTTAGCTTCATTTTGATCAAAATTAATATCATAAAATGTCAATACATTTTGTTCATCCAATTCATTTTTAATCAATCCTTTAACAAGTGGTAAACCAAATTGATAGTCATGTGCAATATTATTAATTACATAATAATGTGAAATATCAAATTCAAATGTGTATCTAAACTTGACATTACATTTGGGACATGTATTTTGAAAAATATTCTCAGACAACGATTCATTACAACAACTTGTTTTAACAATTAGATCAGTATTTAATTGACCAGGCTGATAGTTTGTGACAAAATTGTTTTTATTCAAATAAAGCATTATTTTTTTAATCAATCTATTAGATGATTCAAGAAAGGTTTTATATAATACACCATATTGTTCGTCATATTCTAAAGTTGAATTTTCAGTATTATCTGGATTATCTGTAAGATTAATATCTTCTTTCATTTTTTGAAATAAAACCAAAGTAATATTTTTAACAGAACTAACAAATTTATTAAAATTTTTTTCTTCAAGTAAATAATAAAGTGATAAAATATATTTACAGAACAAGTTATTTTTTTGGTCTCCAAGTTTAAGATATTCTAACATTGAATCATTATTTTTTTGATTAAAACTGTGTATAAACATTTGAAAAAGAGATAAAGGATGATTTAATTCAATTCCCATATTAAAGTAAATTTCCATTTGATCATAATTTTTATCAATATAATACATAAGACCCAAATCATAAATAGAGTTTATACATCCCTTAATACAAGCTAATTCAAAATATGTTTTAGCGGATTCAACATCCCCAACACTTTTTTTATATAGTCCCATTTCTCTAATACATTCCAAATTTTCTATTTGAATTCCCATATTTAAATATTTTTCCATATTATCATAATCCTTAATTTCAAGATAATAAGATGCCAAATTATAAATACATACACCTGATCCTAATTCAATACCTTGTTGGTAAAATTTTTTCATCAAATCAATATTTCCATTAGTTTTATGATGATTAGCAATAATATTTATACATCTAACACAATTTTTTTCTGCACCAGTATTTAAATATTGAACCATTTTTTTATTTTCTCCCAAAGCCTGATAACACTGTGCAATAACAGAATATGCTGGAATATAATCATTTTTAATAGATAATTCTAGTTCACTAATTACTTCATCAATTACCCCCATTTTAGATAATTCATATGCTTTTCTATAGTGGATATCACCATTTATAATTTTTATATCTTCATTTTTTAAACCTAAATTTTTATTTGTTTTCTTTTCTTCTTGATTCATTATATTGAATTTGATTATATGATTATATAATATATAATATATTTTATACAACTTTTTATAAAAACACAGAAATTTCTTATAAATTTATTCAAACATGTATTTATTTATTAGTTTTCCAACTAAAAGTCCAGCTTTGTTTGAGCTAGGATAATGAATTCCTCCATAAATTCTAGATATACCTGCAGATTCAGCCATTTGATCCCAAGTATTAAATCTTAGTACAATAGTTTTTTCTGGTGTATTTTCTTGAATTTGTGAAGATCCAGGTAATACAATAATCTTAGACAAATCCATTGATTGATAAGTAGAATTTTTGAAAATTGGTGATAACATTAATAATTCATCTTTTGACAAAATTAAATTTTTTGATTTAATATTTGGACCTAATAAATCGGTGAGAATACATGCAGCTACTGATGAAAAGGTAGAATGACCTGAAATAAAATCAGGAAAAGGTGGTGTCCATAACCTTGATTCTTGATAAGGCTTCCATAGATCGGTATTAGAATTACCAAAATAATAGTCTATATTTTCATTGGGATATTTTAATCTAATAGATTGTATAGGTCTGCATTGTAAATATTTATATTTTACCTGCCAAACTATAATTGAAGCTTGGAATAATCCACAATTTAATTTGTAGAAATATTCAATTTGTTTAATATTTGATATATTTTCTGATCTTGAATAAGCTATTAAAAACATGTTGAAAAATCCTGGAGGTGTAACTGATCCACCAATTCCAGCCCAAAATTCAGCAATAGTTTTATTTTCATTATTAAGATTTTGACTTATATCTAACACAAATTTACATTCGGAATCTAAATCTATATTCGAATATATTTTATCTAGTTTTTTATTTATTTTGTTGACAGAATAATTATTTAGCAAACCTTTTACGTTACCCCATTTCGCACCTAAAATTTGTTGATTTACAAGAGGACACCATGAATTCATATCTGTAAATGTATTTGGATTTAATTTTTTATTTGGATCAATGTAATTTTCATTTATCAAATTTATTTGTAAATTTGATTTTTTCCAACCATCTTTATTTCTTTTATTATAATAATAAGTTATTTCTGTATATATTTTAGTTATAAATTCTGTATTTTCCTCCTGTTGATTATTTATATAATTTTGATCCAAATATTTTTTTATTATTTTTGATTCTAGATCATTATTTACCAATTCTAATGCTTTATTTGAAACCAATTCTAAAATTAATAATAAATCATTTGGTTTTATTTTTTCATAAGTATACAATTTATTATAATTTTCAATTAGTTTATATTCTGGTACAAAACAACTCAAAGCTAAATATACCATAGAATTGTATATAAATAAATATCTAGAGCTGATTGTAGGGGGTGTTCTTTTTTCTTGTATACCTTCTAACAGAATTTTAATTTGTGAATATAAATTTTTTATCATTATATATCTACAAATATAATATTAATTTTTAATTGGTGATAAATAAATTAAATAATTAAAAAAATAATTTTTTTATCAATTGAATATAAGAGTTTTTTAATTTTAGTGAAAATATAATAATATATTTTTAACCCCAGAAATATAATTTTTTTCAAATATATTAATATATACATTATGAGCAATCTGTTTAACAAGGTTCAACAAATCCTTAAAGATGATGAAGAATCATCTTTAGGTGAAAAAAAATGTCATAAACCCCATGTAAATTGTCATAACAAATGTGATGGACCTACTGGTCCAACTGGTCCTGCTGGTCCTACTGGTCCTCGTGGTCCACGTGGTTATCCTGGTGCTACCGGTGCTTCTGGTTCTGCTGGTCCTACTGGTGCTGATGGTCCTACTGGTGCTTCTGGTAGTGGTCCAACTGGTCCTACTGGTGCTTCAGGTTCTCAAGGTCCTGTTGGTCCTACTGGTGCTTCAGGTTCTCAAGGTCCTGTTGGTCCTACAGGTGCTTCAGGTTCTCAAGGTCCTGTTGGTCCTACAGGTGCTTCAGGATCTCAAGGTCCTGTTGGTCCTACAGGTGCTTCAGGATCTCAAGGTCCTGTTGGTCCTACAGGTGCTGATGGTCCTACTGGTGCTGATGGTCCTACCGGTCCTACAGGTACATTCCAATTTGCTGGACCAACTGGTGCTGTTTTATTCTTTGACGGAACAGAAGTTATTGGTTCAAGTAATTTAACTTATGATCCCTCTGGATACTCAGGTTTAGGTGATTTAACAATTGCTGGTAAATTAACTGTAGTTGGTCCAATTGACCCTAGTTCATTAGAATTGACATCACAAACTACTCCACCTGCTGGATCAACTGCTGGTGGTATTCTTTGGGTAGATTCAGTATCAGGTAACTTAAATTATATTTCTCCTTCAGGATCCAATTTTGTTTTAGGTCAAACTGGTCCTACAGGTGCTACAGGTGCTCCTGGTGCTACAGGAGCTCAAGGTCCTACAGGTTCTCAAGGTCCTACTGGTGCTACTGGTGCTCCTGGTGATAAATATTCCACATCTGGTACACCTGTTACTGTTCCCACTTTTGGAAATGTAACATTTAATGGATTGACTGCAGGACTAGCTTACACTACATCAAACTCAGTAGTTTGTACATTAGCTTCTGATCCTATTAATTCATATGTTGAAGGTTTAGTAGTCACATATTCAGGATCAACTATGGTAGTTAATGTTGTAAATATTGTAGGTACACAAGGTTCTGGATTGTATAATATTAACTTGGACGGTATTAATGGTCCTACTGGTCCTACTGGTGCTACAGGTGCTCCTGGTGCTACAGGTGCTACAGGTGCTCCTGGTGCTACAGGTGCTACAGGTGCTCCTGGTGCTACAGGTGCTACTGGTGATGTTGGTCCAACAGGTGCTACAGGTGCTCCTGGTGCTACAGGAGTTCAAGGTCCAACTGGTGTTCAAGGTGCTACTGGTGCTACTGGTGATGTTGGTCCAACAGGTGCTACAGGTGCTCCTGGTGCTACAGGAGCTCAAGGTCCAACTGGTGTTCAAGGTGCCACTGGTGCTACTGGTGATGTTGGTCCAACAGGTGCTACAGGTGCTCCTGGTGATAAATATTTAACATCTGCTCAATCTGGTCCAAGTTCACCTGCTCTTGGTGCCTACACATTTACTTCAGTAGCAACTAATTTAGCTTATGTACCATCAAACTCAGTAGTTTGTACATTAGTATCTGATCCACTTAATACTTATGTTGAAGCTTTAGTTACTTCATACACAGGATCAAGTTTAAATGTTAATATTGTACGTGTATATGGTGTACAAGCAGCTAATTCTGCTTACAATATTAACTTGGATGGTATTGAAGGTCCTACAGGTGCTACAGGTGCTACTGGTGCTCCTGGTCCTACTGGTCCTGGTGCTAACATACAAGATGGTACATTCTATTCTGATTATTTATACTGGGATCCTGCATCAGGAGGTAGTTACAAATCCGGATCAGCTCAAGTCCATATTGGTCGTTCTGCTGGTCAAACATCACAAGGAACTAATGCTATTGCTATTGGTAATGGAGCTGGTAATAATTCACAAGGTGAATCTACTATTGCTATTGGTAATAGTGCTGGTTCCACTGGACAAGGATTATCTGCAATTTCTATTGGTACTAGTGCGGCTGTTTGGAATCAAGGTGACGTATCAATAGCTATAGGTAGGGATGCTGCTTTTACTGGTCAAGGTCAAAGCTCAATTGCTATTGGTTTCCAAGCTGGTAAGGATAGTCAAAAAGAGTATTCATTAGCCATTGGTCACATTGCTGGTCAAAATAATCAAGGTACCAACTCAATAGCTATTGGTACTAACACTGCTTATCAGAATCAAGGAATTAAATCAATTGCTATAGGTAGTGAAGCTGGTTACCAATCTCAAGGTGAATATTCTATTGCTATTGGTAATAAAGCTGGTTGGAACAGTCAACATAGTCAAACAATTATAATTAGTGCCGAATCAGGTAGTGGTTCTGGTGTAAATTCAACCACTTCAAATGCTCTTTACATCAACCCAATCAGAAACGAAGCTGGTACAAGTTCCCAATACCTTTATTACAACAATTCAACCAAAGAAGTAACTTGGGGAAGTGGTAGTGGTGGTGCTACCGGTCCTACTGGTGCTACTGGTGCTACTGGTGCTCCTGGTGCTACTGGTGCTGATGGTGTTACAGGGCCTGTAGGTCCAACTGGTGCTGATGGTGTTACAGGTCCTGTAGGTCCAACTGGTGCTGATGGTGTTACAGGTCCTGTAGGTCCAACTGGTGCTGATGGTG
>JACCDO011673346.1_pt1 | contig 12316 bp, 5 predicted proteins | sample 7446101 | NCBI WGS metagenome assembly JACCDO01 (sample SAMN15323440, study PRJNA562643) | freshwater metagenome | isolation source: river surface water | place: USA:Blue River Watershed | collected 2017-08-16 | reverse complement strand
TTTACAAGGCCCAAAATAGCACGTGACTTTGAAGCTTCATCAGGATGATTTTTATCTACCTTAGGCTTCCCTGTTTCTGGGTCGTTGGGCTCTTTTAACCAAACAATTTTACCCTGGTATTTATCGCCATTCTTGTAAATACGAACCATCGCAGTCCCTTCCCCAGTTTTCCAAACACCAACTATACCGTCCGGATTATCGGCTTTTAAATGATAGGCTGAGGCTCCTGCAATTAGTAGTAAGCTTCCCACAAAGAGTAAGGCAATTTTTTTGTAATGGGCCTTTATAGCAACCATCGCGATTTGTATGTTTTTCATATAAATAAATTGTGTTTGTACAAATATAATGAACTAACGCATTGAAAATACCCGATAAATAGGGCAAAAAGTGCTATTTCAAGGAACCAATACTTACAAATTCTATCTCCCTATCTTTTTGTCAAATAAAGATCAATTAAAGCCCTTTAACACATTTTTAAAAAAGGAATAAAATTATTTTTTCTTTTCCTAGAAAATTAGCACAGAAAAAAAATATTTTACTATTAAGTTTAACAAAATTAATTTTTTTTAGTTAAATAAAATTAAACCAGAGTTAAGAAAATAAACTTTGTTTTACACTTTTCATTTTTACTTCAAAAGCGCATAACAAAAGCGTTTCGAATAAAATTACAAGAACAAATTTCTTTCCATAATTCTAAAATAATTTTAACATTTCCAATTTAGAAAATAGAAATCAAACATTTAGATTCGTCTGCCAATTGTCAAAATTAGATGAACATTAACAAAAAAAATCATCATCTTTTTTTTAACAATACTAATTCATAAAAAAAACAACAATGAGAAAAATCACAATGATCCTTGGTCTCATTTTGGTAGTGACGAGCAGCTTGTTTGCACAATCATCCAAAAAGACTATCAAAGGAAAAGTAACAACCGAGACTGGTGAAGCCTTATCAGGCGTAACTGTCATTGAAGTGGGCGGTGCAGGAAAAGCACTCACCAATGAAGCTGGTGTTTACACCATTCAATTAAATTCAAAAGCAACTGCTTTAAAATTCAGTTATGTTGGCTACCAAGATACTGAATCAAAAATCAACAACAAATCTGAGGTGAACGTTGCCATGCTACGTGAAAACGGATCTCTTGCAGAAGTTGTTGTAGTTGGTTACGGTGTGCAACAAAAAAAGGCATTCACTGGATCTGCTTCAAAAATTGATGCAAAAGAATTTGCTCAACTCGTTACACCATCAGTAGATAGACAATTGGCAGGACGTGCTGCAGGTGTTCAGGTTGTAGCAGGCGGTGGTGACGTAGGTACACCAGCTAGAATTAGAATTCGCGGTGTGAATTCAGTTTCACAAAATCAGTCGCCACTTATTGTGGTAGATGGAGTTCCATTCATTTCTGGTAACATCGCTGCAGCTACCAACTCAAATGCACTCGGTGATATTAACCCGAACGATATTGAAAATATCGAAGTATTAAAAGATGGTTCTGCAACTGCAATTTTTGGTTCAAGAGCTGCGAACGGTGTAATCATGATTACAACTAAAAAAGGAGCCAAGGGTGGTGCGATGAAAGTAAACTATGACGTTACTTTTGGATTCACCTCTCCTTTTAAAACATATGATTTATTAAACAATGCTCAATTTGTTGAAATTTCTAACGAAAAAAGGACCAATGCTGGTGGAGCTCCATGGGCAGCAGCTGGTGACGGAAAAACATACGATTGGCAGCGTTTAGTAATGAGAGATAATACCCCTACCTCTCAACACAACTTGAGTTTTTCAGGTGGTAGCAATAAGAGTACTTATTTCTTCTCTTTAAACTTTAGTGATCAAAAAGGTATTATGATTTCGAATGCAAACAAATCTTACCGCATTCGTTTCAATTTTGATCATGAAGTAAATAAATTCATCAAAATTGGTAACAACTTAACTTTATCAAAACAAATTGATAACGATCAAAACAACGGAAGTAACGCATTAAGTGGCGGTGTCGCATCTGCTTTACGTATGCTACCAAACGTTAATCCATTTGATCCTTCGCATCCTTCTGGATACAATATTCGTTTTCCTCAATTAAACCAAGTTGGTTTAGGACCAAATGTCAATCCAGTAGATGACAACTATACAAACCCTCTTTTTACCTTAACACAAAACAGATATGAATCTGATAAATTACGTGTTAATAACAATTTGTATGTTGAACTAAGCCCAGTAAAAGGTTTAAAAATTAGATCTGCATTTAACTACGATTTCTTAAATGATTATTCAACTACTGCTCTAAGCCCAGTACATGGTGACGGATTTAGCTCTTTAGGTAATATCCAAAACGTAGGGCAACAAGTGCAAAGAATGGTGTGGCAAAATTATATGAACTATAATACTACATTATTTAATGATCACAATGTGTATGTAACGGCTGGTCATGAAGTACAAGAAGATATGAGCCGTTTTGTTTCTGGTTCATTGCAACAATTATCTGATCCATTTTTCTTACAACAAAATTTGATCTCTGGATCAGGTGCATTGCAATTTGCAGGCGGCGGTTATGGTATGAGTGGATTCCATTCATTATTTGGTCGTTTTAACTACGATTTCAAAAACAAATATTTTGTTCAAGGATCTGTAAGACGTGACGGACAAAGTTCATTAGCACCAGCAAATAGATTTGGTGTATTCCCTGGCGCTTCGGTTGGCTATAGACTTTCTGAAGAAGGTTTCTGGAAAAACAACCAATTCTTGAGCAAAACTTTTAACGATGTTAAAATAAAAGGTTCTTACGCCATTGTGGGTAACCAATTAGGTGGCTTTCCTTTCTTAAGTACTTTTAGTTCTGCGGCATATGGTAACATACCAGGTCTTGCTCCAAACTTAGTTGGAAATAGTGCATTACAATGGGAAAGAAGTAAAAAATTAGACGTAGGTATTGAATTAGGTTTATTCAACAACCGATTTAATTTTGTTGCTGATTGGTTCTTAAATGATATAGATCAATTGGTATTTGCAGTTCCAACTCCAAACTCTGCAGGTATCCCAGGTAACTCAATTAGCCAAAACGTTGGTACAGCTAGAAATAATGGTTTAGAATTTGTTTTAAGCGGTGATATCATCAGAGGTAAAAACTTTTCATGGGGTTTCAATGCTAACTTCACAACCATAGAAAACAAAATCACTTCATTGTATTCTGTGGGAGGTGTACCAGTAACAACCATTCCTGGTACATTCAACCGTATCGAAGCAGGTCAATCATTGAACTACATTTGGGGCTGGCAATATGCAGGTGTAAATACACAAACTGGTAACCCAATGTATCGTAAAGCAAATGGAACATTAGTTCAAAGAAATGCTGCAACTGGTCAATACTTTACGGCTGCTGACAAAAATGATGGTAATATGACAACTGCCAATCCATTAACGGATGCAGACAGAGTGAATTTAGGAAATAGCTTACCTACTTATTTTGGTGCGATAACTAATAATTTCCGTTACAAGAATTTCTCTGTAGAATTTATGATCCGTTTCCAAGGTGGAAATATGATCATGAACCAAACTCGTCAAGAAGCGTTATTGAGTCAAAACTTCCACAACAATGGAGTTGAAATCTTAAACAGATGGAAAGCACCAGGCGATATTACAGATGTACCAAGATTAAGATATGCTCAAAGTGCAATTATCAATCAAACAGGTGCTGCTATTTCAAGATTTGTTGAGAAAGGTGATTTTGTTAGATTACAAAATTTAGTTTTCAGCTATTCTTTCAGCAACCAAACTTTGTCTAAACTCTCAAATGGCTATATTAAAAATGCAAGAGTTTTTGCACAAGGACAAAATTTATTCATGTTAACAAGTTACTCTGGAATTGATCCGGATAATGCGAGCCAAAGCGGTATTGATAATGCGGTATCTCCTACCCTCCGTATTTTATCAATGGGTCTAAGTGTTGGCTTCTAATATGAATTCAATTAAAAAAATATATTCAATTTAAAATTGTTAACAATGAGATTTTTTAATCAAATAATCAAAAACTCTTTACTGCTAGGTACGGTGTTCGTAGCAGTAAGTTGTGAGAAGGTGCTTGACAAGCAACCGTTCAATGCTTTCACAGACGAAAGTGTTTTTACCACATCTGCTCGTGCAAACTTGGCACTCAACGGTGTTTATGATGCCGCTCAAACTGGTGGACCTAGTTTAGCAGGTCGTGGTTATCCTTTTGGTGCCGCTACCATTCAACAAGGTGACAACAGAGGTGAAGACATGGTAAACCTACAAGCCTTTTACCAAATCACCTACCAAGGTACCTACACGCCATTTACAGCGAATAATAACTCCATGTGGGATAACACCTACGGTATGATCAACAAAGCAAATATTGCTATTGATGGATTTAAAAAAGCGGCTCAAGCTGGCGTTTTAACGGCTGCAACTGCTACTCAATTTGAAGCGGAGTGTCGTTTTTTACGTGCACTAGGACATCATGAATTATTGATTCATTTTGCCCGTCCATTTTTAGACAACAATGGTGCAGCCTTAGGTGTACCTTACCGTGATTATGCGGTAACTGGTGGTGCAAGCTTAGAGCGTTTACAAAAAGAACCACGCCCTACTGTAGCTGCTGCATATGCTAAGTTACTTGAGGACATCAACTTTGCAGAAGCAAACTTACCAATCACCAATCCAGGTGGTGCTGTAATCCGTGCACAAAGAAGTGCTGCTATTGCTTTAAAGCAAAGAGTATTCTTACACATGGGTCAGTGGGCAAATGCGATCACTGCCGGTAATGCTTTAATTCCTGCAACTGTAACTCCTGCAACACCTGCTTCTACTAGAAGCTTAGTAGGAAACCATGCTTTAATGGCTACACCAGGTGGTTCATTTGGTTTTTCAACTGGAAATAGTGTAACTGCAGAAAATATCTTTACCGTAAAAAATGATCCATTAGACAATGGTTCTGTAAATGGAGCACCTGCTGCCATGTATGGTTCTACAGACCTACTAGGTCGTGGACTTGTTTGCGTTTCTCCAATTATTTGGAACAATCCAGGTTGGTTAGCTGATGACTTAAGAAGAACTACCTTATACCGTAATGGTGGAACCGCTATTGGTAGAGCCATTATGACAACAAAATACACCGACTATAGTGGTCGTGGTGATAATGCACCAATTATTCGTTGGGCAGAAGTTTTATTAAACCAAGCTGAGGCAGAAGCGAGAGTAGCTACTGGTGTATCACAAAGAGCCATTGATTTATTAAATTTAGTTAGAAATAGATCATTAGCTTCTTTAACAAACCAGTATACTGCAGCAAGTTTTGCTACGAGAACTGATTTAGTAAGAGCCATCTTATTAGAGCGCAGAATTGAATTTTTGGCTGAAGGTAGAAGATGGCCAGATATTCACAGAACAGCTCAAGATCCAATTGCAGAATTAAGACCTGTAGGTATCCCTGCTAAAGTGGCAAATGCTGGTGTTACTGGAACTACACTTGCACAATATGGCATTGGTGTAGCGGTAACACTTGGTCAAGCAGCTATCCCTTACAGTGACTTCAGATTCATCTGGCCTATACCAGCTGTTGAAGTAACAACCAATCCAATCATTGTTCAAAACCCGAATTACTAATTCGGATTTTAGCAAACAATAAGATCATAAAAAAGCCACCTCAATTGAGGTGGCTTTTTTATTGTATGTATGCTTTTTAAAACTAGTAATGTCTTAATACCATTGCACCTAATGCTTGGCCTCTTGCAGTCCCAGTTGCAGCGAGTGTAACAATTCTTCCGCTAGATAAGTTAGTACCTAAAGCAAAAGTAGCTACTACTGTTTGAGTGCCGGGTAATTTTACTCTAATGGTATAAGTACCACCAGGTATTGGCGCAAAAGCAGATAATGCAGTAGCATTTGGCGTAGCCCCTAAATAGCTTCTATTAGTTAATGTAACACTATCTGTGCTTGGGCTAGTTCTTAACAATGTAATATCTACGGCTGGTGCTAAAGGCGCCAAATGTAAGAAACGAACATGTACATTGGTTCCAGTAGGCACTGTTAAATCATCCGTTAATTGAACCGCACGCAAAGTTCTTGCACCAGATACTGCTAGCGTATCATAAGCAACAACAGTATACGCTTTCTTTGCTTCAAACTGTAAAGTTGCATTGATGAAATTGGTTTTTCCTGAGTCTGGTGAAATTTTAATTGTGCGAGAACCAGGAGTGATAGGCATATAAGCTCCACCATTTCCTACACCACCGCCAGCAGAAACTGTTCCAAATGTTAAACGACGGCTTCCATTTGATAATAGATCGTCAATCAATATATCTACAGCTGGAGCGGCAGTACCTGCTGCAGGAGGTGGCGTTGGAGCAGCATGAATAAATGCTACTGCTGCACTTGATTGTGCAGTAAGTTCGAGTGCTTCCTTTTCACATGATGCAAAAAGGAAAGCAGAACCAATTGTTAAAATATTAAGTAACTGTTTCATTGAATAAGTTTTATTTACCAAAAATTAATAACCTGCATTCTGTGACATATTTGGATTAGCGTCTCTTTCGCCTTGTGGTATTGGCCATACCCAAGAACGGTTGTTTGATGCTAATACAGACTGGGTTGTTGGAGCAACAATTACGCCACGATTAATCGTACGCGTTGTTCTTTTTAAATCCAACCAACGGTGTCCTTCCATGAATAATTCTTTTCTTCTCTCTAATTCAATTGCATTTGTTAATGCGGCACCAGATTCAGTACCATTTACAAAACCATTGATACGTGCTGCTCTTAATGTGTTTAAATCATCAAGTGCAAGTGCAGCCTGATTTGAATTAGCTCTTGCTTCTGCACGAATAAGGTACATTTCACCAGTTCTAAAAGCTTTCCAATCCACTACCCCATCAAGTGCAGTACCCTTTCCTAAGTGCTTTACCACTACCAATCGGTTATTACCTCTTACAGGTGTAGCCGTTGTTGCAAATCCTCTTCTTACACTTACAGCAAATCTAACATCATTGGTTTCGTCGATGGTTTCAAATAAACTATTTGATCCTTCAAATTGAGATCGGTTGGTTGGGGGACTAAATACATCACCTGCTAAACGACTTAAAAATTCACCTGTGTTAAACAAACTTGCAAATGCAACTTCGCTTACACTTTGATCTCTCCAAATACTTGGATAAGTGGCTCTACTAGCTAAAGGCAATGCATTAATCACAACTGTTGAAGAAGTAATGGCAGTTGGCCAATCTTTTGCATAGAGTGCAACCCTAGCATGAATTGCATTTAATCCCACTAAATCGATATAATATCTAGTGGTAGCAGGATTAATAGGCCTATCGATACTAGCAAATGCAGTACGAGCAGCAGCAATATCTTCATAGATTGCGTCATACACTTCTTTTACAGAAAGTCTACTTGGCTTTGAAGAAGCTGGTGAACTTTCTAAAACAGAAAGTTTAATGTAAGGAATTGCTGGTGAAGTACTATTTCTATCTAAGTTATCTGCAAAAAATTTCATTAAGTCAAAATGAGCCAAGGCACGAATGGCAATTGCCTGTCCCTTGATTCTATTAATTCTAGTTTGATTGGCAGTACTCTTAAATTTATCGATGTTGTTAATGATAATGTTGGCGTTATTGATAACACTCCATCCTGCCAACCATGTTTCAGTAATAGTACCATTTTGTGGTGTAAAAGCCCAGTCGGTCATTTCAATAAAATTAACCAATGACTCAGGCGTTTGAACTAGGTTATCTGTCATCATATCTGAAAGAACCGATTGGTTTCTTCCATAATAGCCTACTGCACGCATAGAGGAATATGCGGAACTTAATGATGTTTCAAAATCATTTAAAGATACAAATGCATTTTCTAATGTTGCAGCATGCGTAGGGTTTTTATCTACCGCTTTTTCGCAACTGATACCAGTAAGAACCAGTACCGCAGCAAAAGAAACTTTTATAATATTTTTCATATAAATACTTTTTATATTTTTTTTAGAAACCAACTGATAATCCAAATGTTAAGGTTCTTAATGCAGGATATTGTGCACCAGAAAGCGCTCCGTTAGACAATTCAGGATCAAATCCTAAGAACTTAGAACCTGTCCAAAGATTTTCACCCAACAAAAAGAATCTTGCTGAACCAATACCTAATTTCTTAGCAGTAGCTGGAGCTACATTGTAGGCAAATTGTAGATTACGTAAACGTAAGAAGCTTCCGTCTTCAATAAATCTAGTGGTAGCTGTTCTAATAGTTTGGTTAGCTCTAGGAATATTGGTAATATCACCTGGCTTTCTCCACTCTTTAGCAACTTCAACCCACATATTGTCTCCAAAATAACTTGGATTTTCTACGTTTGCACGGTCGTTGTTGTATACTAAGTTTCCAAAAACATAAGAGAAAAATACACTTAGCTCAATTGATTTATAAGTGAATTTATTGGTGAAACCACCATAATAAGGAGCATCTCTTGTACCAAAAATTTGACGATCATTAACATCATTAAATAATTCAGTTAAAGCGCCATCAGGTCTGCGGTAAATAGCATTTCCATTAGCAGGATTCACACCTTCATATTTCACTAAGAAATTACTATTCAAAGGGAATCCAACACGTTGAACAGTAGTAGCAGTTGTGATACCAATTGGAGGTGTAGTTGGGGTTAATTCCAATACTTTGTTTCTATTAACTGTAAAATTGATATTGGTTGTCCAACGGAAATCACCAGTTTTTATGTTTTCTGTAATCAAAGTAAATTCCCATCCGCGGTTTTGTACTCTACCGATATTGGTATTTAAAGAAGTAAAGCCAGTTGTTCTAGACAATTGATTGTTCAAGAACAAACGGTTGGTAATATCATTGTAAAAATCAACGCCAAGTGTTAATCTACCTTTTAAGAAAGTTGCGTTGATACCAGCGTTAAATTTCTCTCTTTCTTCCCAAGTTAATTCTTGGTTAGGTAATTGGCTAATGCCAGGTCCTGGAACGCCAGAATAAGTACGGTTGGTAAACAATTCTCTTGAAGCAAAATCACCAATACCTTCTTGGTTACCTACAGTACCGTATGAAGTAGAAAGTTTTAATGTTTCAACAAAATTTACATTTTTAAAGAAATTTTCGTCACTGATCATCCAACCAGCACCTACTGTGTAGAAAGTAGCGAAACGGTTGTTAGCACCAAATCGAGATGACCCGTCTCTACGTACAGAAGTATTTAAGAAATACTTGTTTTTAAAACTGTAAGAACCAATTCCAAAGAAAGAAATGAGCGCATTTTCCGTTTTATTTTCTCCAACAGTTGGTATATATGTAGGCGAACCATTTGTGATGCCCGCTCCATTTTGAAAATTACCTGTTAAACCAAATCCGCTATAACTAAAACTAGAAAAAATTCGATTTACAAATTCATTGTAAGCACCTACACTAAAATCATGATCTCCAATTTTTTTGGTATAATTTAGTGAGGTAGTTCCTGTATAACGCGTTAATTTTCTTGACGTTTTCCCATAAAGACCATTGTTTCCTGTTTGGGCTTGTCCCACAACACTAAAGCGTGTAAATAAAGTGGTTTGATCCCAATCTTCGTAATCCACACCCCACTGCGTTCTAAAGCTAAGTCCATTTAAAATAAAAGGTAATTTTTGCTCTAAAAATGCAGAAGCAATGATTTTCATTTCTTTGGTTCCACGATTTGTTTCATTCATGTCCTGTACCGCATTTGGCTGACCTGATACGAACTGCTGATAAGCTCCCGTTGGCGTAAAAGGACGCTCGTAAGGATTTGACCAACGAATGGCATTTAATGGAGATGCAATACCCGTATTGTTTTCTGTAGTATTTTCATAATTACTCCAACCAATATATGAATTCACTCCAAACTTTAAATTTTGGTTTGCAGAATGGGTGATGTTCATTCTACCACTATATCTTTTTAAACCTGTTTTTTGAATGGTTCCAGATTGATTGAAGAGCGCACCAGAAACAAAAAACGAAGTTTTTTCATTTCCACCACTCGCGCTTAATTGATGGCTATTGGTAATACCAGTTTGGGTAATTTCATCTTGCCAATTGGTATTGATTTTACGAAGACTATCTAATTGTGTAGAGGTCCATCCATAAGGGTTACCACGTGCAATTTCATAATCCAGTTTTTGATTGGTATTCATAAGAACCAATTTATTTTCTGGAAAACGAGACTGACCATATTGAGCATTGTATTCAAATTTAGTTTTACCAGATTTACCTTGCTTAGAAGTAATAACGATAACACCATTTGCACCACGAGAACCGTATTGAGCAGTAGTAGATGCGTCTTTTAGTAAACTAATGCTTTCGAAATCATTAGGGTTAATAGACTGGAAGTTGGCAGCTGAAATTTGCACACCATCTAAAATGTACAATGGTTCAGTAGTTCCATTCACAGAACCAACACCACGTATGATTACTCTAGCAGCAGCACCTGGTTGACCAGAGTTGGCTTGGATCAAAGCACCAGAAGCTTGCCCCTGTAACATTTGATCAAATGAGCCAATAGGTGTGTTTTTAAACGCCTCTGCTTTTACAGTTGAAATAGCACCTGTAACCTGACGCTTTTGTAAAGCTTGGTATCCGGTTACAACTACTTCGTTCAAGGATTTTTCTCCAGGAACTAGTTTAATGTTTTGCGAAGTAGAACCAACAGTAATTTGTTGATCATCAAAACCAACATAACTTAATGTTAGCTTTTTCGCTGAACTAGGAACAACAATAGCATACGTTCCATCTGCTTTTGTTACGCCTAATCCTTTCCCATTTAAACTAATGGTAACACCAGAAAGAGGTGCTCCGGTTTGGGCATCTGTAACTTTACCAGTTACAGTGGTGTTTTGTGCAAATAGCGTAAGTGACGCAAGTACCATTGCACAAAAACTGAGTAATAGTTTTTTTCTCATTTGGTTAAATTTTGTGATGTAATTATTGCTGAACACAATAATGGGCAACTAATTTAACAGAAAAACAAGTTAAAATTTAACTTGTTCAATCTTTCTTTTATTTATTTTAATGCACTTAATTAATTCATTTTAATTTAATTTTTATGAAACTTTTTTGAGAAAAATTGATTGATTTATTAAACATAAATTTTGCTGAATTTTTTTCTTTTGACGACGTGTTTGAAATTGGTAAAAAAAGAAAGGAGGTTCCGAACTGGAACCTCCTTTTTCTGATTTTGGTTTTTTGTGGAGTCGAGGGGAGTCGAACCCCTGTCCAAACATCGTGACCATTAGCTTTCTACATGCTTATTTCGGTATTCATTGTAGACGAAAGGCCGGGAACGAACAAACCAACCTATCGCTTAGCTGGATATTCTTAAGCAACAGTCACAGCCTTCTATTGCAGCATCTTATTTTGTTTTGAGTCGGCGGCGGCACATGGAAATAAGCGAACCTGTGCGGCGGCCCAAATGGTTACTTAATCACTGATTAAGCAGCCATGGCATACTGTGTATTGCCATTTGAAGTTTGAGTATTCAGATTGAAGTGCTAATTACACAACGCACTGCATGCTTACACCAACAATAACCTATGCTGTCAAAACCAGTACGACCCCATAGCTTGCGGTTAGCAAAAAGCCAAATGCAAAGGTAACACTATTTACACACTTATTTAAATAATCTCCAAAAGTCGAGACCTAGCGCGTATACCATTAAACTTAACAGTAGCACCATACCCACCATTTGTGCGTATTCCATGAACTTATCCGAAGGCTTACGCTTTGTGATCATCTCATAGAGTGTAAAGAGGGCATGCCCCCCATCGAGTGCCGGAATAGGTAAAATATTCATGAAGGCTAATATAATAGAGAATATACCTGTTAATGTCCAAAAACGTTCCCAATCCCAAGTGCCCGGAAAAGTATTACCAATACTAATAACGCTACCTAGCGAATCACTTGCAGCTACCTTACCCGTAAAAATTTGTTTGATACCCGTAACGTAACGATCTAATGTTTCCCAAGTTTTTGTAAAACCTACTGGTATAGATTCAAAAAAGCCATAGGTTTTTGTGTTGGTTCCAAATAAAACGAGTGGGCTTCTTCCAAAAAAGCCAAGCTTTCCTTTTTCATTTACTTTAACGCGCACATCTACTGTATCACTACCACGAAGCACGGTTAAACTCACAATCGAATCTTCGTATCCTTTTTTTAACTGATCAAACTCATGGTAAAATAAAAATGGCTTGTTGTTAAAAGCAATCAGTTGGTCATTTTTAATAAGCGCATCTTTTGTAAAAACAGCAGTACTTGACACAGAGTCTACAATGGCCGGATAACGCGGCATCACTAGTG
>JACCDO010802932.1_pt1 | contig 12317 bp, 27 predicted proteins | sample 7446101 | NCBI WGS metagenome assembly JACCDO01 (sample SAMN15323440, study PRJNA562643) | freshwater metagenome | isolation source: river surface water | place: USA:Blue River Watershed | collected 2017-08-16 | reverse complement strand
GTTGTCCGTGTCTCCTACGTACACATAACTACCCATTGAGTCGACAGCAACTCCTTGGGGATAGTTCATGGTAGCTGATGTAGCAGCAGCTCCGTCACCGCTGTAACTACCGGTGCCAGTACCAGCAATTGTTGATATAATCCCTGTGGATATCGTCACCTTCCGGACACGATTATTGAATGTATCAGCGATGTACACGTTGCCTATGGTAGAAACATATTATGATGAAGAAAACAAGCAAAATTGCGAATGAGAACCTGTATAATCGACAGCGACTCCGACTGGATTCCATACTTTAGCAGATGTCGCTGATTCTCCATCGCCTATCGGGGAACCCACTGAACCTGTACCAGCAATCGTGGTAATAACGCCCGTTACGACTGTCACCTTGCGGATACGATTATTAGAGCTATCAGCGACGTACACGTTGCCAGAAGCATCAACAGCGACTCCAGAAGGATAATACAAAGTGGCCGATGTTGCAGCACTTCCATCGCCACCAAAACTAGTGCTTCCCGTGCCTGCAATGGTAGATATTATGCCCGTGGATATCGTCACCTTGCGGATGCGATGATTAAATTGATCAGCGATGTAAACGTTGCCTATTACGAAGATGATAAGCATATGGAAAGTGCATTGCTGATGACTATTTCTTACCTGAAGTATCCAGCGCGACTCCGTATGGCACATACATTGCAGCTGAGGTAGCCGCACCTCCATCACCAGTGAAACTGCTACTTGTGCTACTACCCGCAATCGTTATTATTGTACCAGCGATTGAGCTAGACGGGGAAACCGTGATTGGAGCGGATGATGGTGCTATCGATGTCGGGGTTGCACTAGGGCTGTTGTTGGATATGGAAACCTTCCGAATTCTGTTATTACCATTATCACTTATATACAAGTTTTCTATACAATAAAAATTAGGTTAGATTGATATACTTAGTTGAGATTAATCAAATATACCTGATGCATCAACTGCGACTCCAGTAGGAAAGTTTAACGTAGCCGACGTCGCATCTCTCCCATCACCGCTGTAACTTCCAGTGCCACCACTGCCCGCAACCGTTGTAATAATGCCTGTTGATGCGGTTACCTTACGAATACGTTGATTGAAACCATCAGCAATATACACGTTGCCTAGGGTAAGTGTGATCAACAGAGTCGCAAATAAAATAGGCAATATATGTACCTGATGCATCAACAGCGACTCCGTATGTATAGTCCAACGTCGCTGATGTTGCTGCTCCTCCATCTCCACCAAAATTTCCTGAAGCCGTGCTTCCACCACCCGCAATTGTAGTGATGATACCAGTTGAAATCGTCACCTTGCGGACACGAAAGTTTATGCTATCTGCAATATACACGTCACCTACAAAGGCCATTTAAAATAGAATTAAAGTAAATACAGTAAAGAAATATGACCACCAACCTGACGCGTCAACTGCGACTCCTAGAGGATAATTCAAAGTGGCCGATGTCGCAGCACTTCCATCACCACTCAAGCTACTTACCCCAGTACCAGCAATGGTGGTGATAAGCCCTGTGGACACTGTTACTTTGCGGACACGGTGATTGAAAGTATCTCCGATGTATATGTCACCTACGTAAAAAGTACGAATAATAATAGACAATAAAACGAATAGTAATTATTTACCAACCTGTAGAATGTAACGTCACACCATATGGATTATTCATAGTAGCCGACGTCGCGGATATTCCATCCCCATTATAACTAGCAGTGCCCGTGCCTGCAATTGTATTAATAATGCTGTTGGATATCGTCACCTTGCGGACACGATTGTTATTCTTATCAGCGATATACACGTTGCCTTAGCGTGATAGAGTTAAGTTACAAATACAAGATCGAAGTTAACAGAACATGGTGTACCTGAGGCATCTACTGCGACTCCAGTTGGACCATTCAATCCAGCCGATGTTGCTGCATTACCATCGCCACTATAACTACCACTTGTACTGCTTCCAGCGATTGTGGTAATAATCCCCGTTGATATTGTCACCTTGCGGATACGATGATTACTTGAGTCAGCGATATAAATATTGCCTATTGAGAATGAAAGAATTTAAAGAAATCACGGGAAATTATTATGATTAATTCTTTCTTCTACCTGACGAATCGACGGCGGCTGAATATGGATACTTCAACGTAGCGGATGTTGCGGCACTATTATCACCTGTATAGCTATCAGAACCGGTACCAGCAATGGTGGTAATAATGGCACTGGAACTACTCGACGGACTCATTGTTGTTACGCTGATTGTGGGGGTTGGGGTGGGACTGAACGTTGGCGACACCGTCGGAGTAGCACTGAGGTGGGGATACAAACGAATGAGTGACTGTAAGACAAAGGAATATGAATTACTGCGTACCTGGGAGTTACCGTTGATATCGTCACCTTTCGGACTCGATTGTTATTCGAATCAGTGATGTACAAATTGCCTATGTGAACAGGTGTGCAATAAGTGAGTATCGCGATGCGATGGTAAAATAAAATACAAACCGGACGAATCGAGTGCAACTCCGTACGGGTTATTTAATGTTGCTGACGTTGCTTCACCTCCATCACCAACACTTGAACTAGTGCTGCCTGTACCCGCAAAAGTCGATATGATTCCCGTCGACGTGGTTACTATGCGGACGCGATTATTAGATTGATCAGCGATGTACACGTTGCCTGTTAAGAAGCAGAAGATACAATGTAACACATATAGTCGTATGAAAATTATGTCGAAAAGCCTACCTGCGGAATCGACCACGACTCCAGTTGGGCCATTCATAAAAGCAGATGTTGCAGCAAACCCGTCTCCATCATAACCGAAAGTGGCAGATCCCGCAATAGTCGTTATAATACCCGTTGATATCGTCACTTTTCGGACACGACTATAAAGGTCATCAGTGATGTACACGTTGCCTTAAAAAAAGGTGACATCAGTAATGAGAAATGATATGTGTAGGTAGTGTGTACATACCAGATGAATCTAGTGCGACACCAACTGGGGAACCCAATCCAGCAGAGGTCGCAAAACCTCCATCACCACCGAAAATTGCGCTAGTACTACCAGCAATTGTGGATATTATACCCGTTGATACTGTCACCTTTCGGATACGAGAATTCATAGAATCAGCGATGTAAATATTACCTTTTTAAGAAGAAGAAACGGTAAGACTCACTCACATGAAAACAAAGACGATAATACCTGAAGAATCAATCGCCAATCCTGATGGGTACCATAATCCAGAGGATGTTGCAGCAACTCCATCACTTGTAAAACCAGTACTAGTGCAACCTGCAACTGTAGTGATTACATTAGTTGCTACTGTCACTTTCCTGACGCGGTTGTTAATGCTATCACCGATGTAAACATTACCGGAAGAATCGAGAGCGATTCCGTCAGGGTAATTCAAGCCCGCTGATGTCGCAGCGCTTCCATCACCACTGAAACCCGAACTTGTAGAACCAGCAATCGTAGATATAACACCCGTCGCTATCGTCACTTTTCGGACACGATTATTAAAATTATCAGCGAAATACACATTACCTTGACAACAAGAATAAGAAAAAAGAAGAAGAGAGAGATCATGACTAAATTGGAGCACCTGATGAGTCAACAGCTACACCATTTGGATCCCTCATTGTGGCAGATGTTGCTGCACTTCCATCGCCGCTAAAACTGTAAGTACCTGAACCCGCAATAGTAGTTATCACTGCGCTGATTGTGAATCGCGAGAAAAGCAACAGAAACAAACCTATAATGCCTACTACTTTAGCCATTTCGAATTATTGCTATTTCTCTATCTCAAATAAAAAATAAATTCAATCTAATACAATCCCAAAAGTGCCTATAATCTCCGTTCAAATACGAGCTCAAAGATTAATCGAATATTGGATTCAAATGGACCAAATCTAGATAGAAATCGACCAAACCGCCAATTTACTGTTTCAATTTTTTCTCTAGGAATTTTATTTGCAAGAAATACCGGTACCGGTAAGACCGGCGGCCCAGGCCTTCGAGCTCTGCTCTGCGGGATCGTTCGCTTGGTTTACTTCCAGCTCAAGTCTATCGGCTCCCTGAGCTGATCATAGTGTATAAGACGTAATTATCGGTATTGAGCGGGAGCTGATCACGTTCTACATCGTAGCACCATGATGGTGCCATGGCGGCTGAATACGCCGGAATATTAAAAAAATTAGATTTCTACACTAAATAGACAAAATTTACAAGTTTAAAAGGACTCTATTCGTACACCTGACTCTACTCGTACTCCTGACTCTACTCGTACTCCGGACTCTACTCGCACACCTGACTCTACTCGTACTCCGGACTCTACTCGCACTCCTGACACTATTCGCACTCCTGACACTATTCGCACCCTTACTGCTGCATCGAGTCACACACTGTCACTACGCTGTTGATGTATCCATTTTTAATATTTTCGCGAATTGGAATCGCCTGACGAACCCTTTGATCGTATTATTTTTCTAAACGAGTGAGTAAATGAGTGAGTAAATAAGCGAGTAAGTGGTATAAATCGTCAATTACCAATGGATTTTGATCGCTTTCACTGGTCACATCCAATGATTTCATAACGGCACTAAAACTCTGTGATGATATTAAAAATCTTGCAAGAAACCACGCTTCTTGCTCATGACTCCGGATATTGCAAAGACCGATTTCCACATCCGGACTAGTTTCCGTGGGTGTATTACAACAAAATACAATATAAAACCCTGTAATAATGATGAGTGAGTACGTCAGTCAATGAGGATATGTACGTACGTATTACCTTGACTTTCTAAATGATTAACTACTAGGTCGCGTGATGGCATTTCTTTTAATCTGGTTTGAAATGCACCGGCTATAGGTACCTCACTCCATTGCTGCTTGAACATATCTAGTGTCAACACGGCATGAAATTGATTTTCTACCTGTTGGTTATACGTATCAGAGGGATTAATGTCCACAGCCACATTGTCTACCACAGGTGTGGATTCATCCATTGGTGGTGCAGATGGTACCTCATTATTATTATTATTATTATTATTATTATTTAAATTCTGTAATTGTAATTGAGCCCCGTAGGTATTCGAAGCATCTCCTCCTCCTCCAGCTGCTGCTGAGGATGGTATGACGTGCTGCAATACACCACGACATGGACAATATTCCATGATCCATCCACACCGTCTCGACACCGTCTTGGTTATGCGACGCAGTAGCCCTTTACTCTTTTTATTCGATGTTCCTTTTAATTTTTCTTCTTCTTTGCGACGGGCTTCGGCAGCCATTCGTTCATGATAGAATCGTAAAAATGCACGTTTAATTGCGTTTACTAAATCATATAATTGCAAGAAGTACGTCAATGGAATGGCAATAATACTCAGTAATAACCGCGCAAATGTGACTTCCGACATATCAAATACTGTCGCCGGATCCACACCCGGCTCATCGAAAATACCGTCATCGTTAATTTCATCCGTTAAGAATGATAAATCACTTGCGTACCAAGCTGTTGTAGCTGCATAGAAGATTAGAACAACCAAGCTACTAACATATCCTACAAGAATGTGAATGAGTGCAACTGTAATGAGGGTGTTGAGTGCAACGTACCTGAATGCATGATTGATTCCGCGTATGACAAATTTTCTGGGTGATTCCAATCAACATTTTTAAATAATAAGAATATTGCCACGATACTCCAAATCGTGAACAGGAAATCAAGCAAGTAATATACCAATTGGACACGGATAATGGTTCGAATGAGGTAGCGATTCGTGCATAAATGCTTGTAGTAATGCACAATGATGAGGGAAATTATACCGTTGAAAAATGATGGAAATGCAACTACCCATGATAAATTAAACAGATTTATCCCGTACTTATTAGAATAGAGATAGGAGCCTGACCATTTAGTAGTATTATCAGTGACAATACACATTAATATAAACCCCACCTGTATAAGTAATGAAGTAAGTAAGTAAGTAGTAAGTGAGTGAATGACTGAGTAATATTGTGATTACCAATAACTGAATGATACCAAACACAAACACTTCTCTTTTGATTTGTCGCCCAATACTATCACCTCGAAGCGCCTGAATCAAACCGTAACCAAACTCGTTCGAATAATGCGCATCATAATAACTATGTTTACGCATCTCATCCTCGTGGTACTCTTCATTATTAATAATGCCTACGGATAAGTGTAAATTAGTGAGCGAGGTAGTCCGTTCGTAATCGTGGTCAGCGAATAAGGTGTAATCATACCAGCCTCATTTCTGTGATATAAGGTAGGCAATATATAATCATCTTGCGACTCATCAAGGGAGGCAATATCGTCGTACGAAATATTTACGTTTCGCCCAGGCGACTCCATTTTTGATCTAGTCAATGACCAAGTGAAGAACTTAATCAACGAATTGACCAATGAGGAGTGACAGTTAGTGCGTAACTAATTTTTTCAATATTTTTTAATTTTCCCGCCGGATCGATTCGTTAAACCGGCCTTTCATAAAATCACTACATAAAAGATGAAGAAAAAAAGAAAGCAATCAAGTCAACCACGTGGTGTTTCAAATTTATTTTTAAATGTTTTATTTTTACTTCGTAATGATACTAATTCGTGATAGAAATATTCTCTAAAAATTCAAAACGATCAGTACTTTAATGTCTATTTACCACGGCATTGAATCCGTTAAGGAATGAGGCGTAGACGCGATTACATCGGAAGAAAATGTAACTAATATAATTTCGTTTATTAGGAATTTTTATAGAAATCCCTAGCACCGGTACCACATATATTTCCAAAAGTCGCGGATAAAAGAAAAGGGAGTGCGACTTGGTCTCAGTTGCACAAGTTAATGTGAGTGTGAATAATTGCCGATTTTATTATTAAGTTAGTACAAGTTGAGCATATATAGGGAGTATATAAATTATTATTGATCGTTTGGCGCTATGCTCTACTTACTGTTAGCGTTTTTTATGTTGCTGCAATTGGTTTGTAGCCAAGATACTATTACCACAATTGCTGGTACTGGTACTGCTAGTTACAGCGGCGATAATAGTGCTGCCACATCGGCTACATTGAAATATCCATCTGGCAGCGCACTTGACTCGTCAGGTATGTTATTATCACTATTTTTTGAACTGTTTGTATTTTGTGAATTTGTTGATTTCTATTCTCGATTATTACAAATTAATATTCCTATGACTAATGCAGGTAACATTTACATCGCTGATGCTCAAAATAATCGTATTCGGAAGGTCACAGTATCAACGGGTATTATAACCACAATTGCTGGCAGTAGTACAAATTACGGTTATAACGGTGATGGAGCAGCGACATCGGCTTTATTATATTATCCAACTAACGTCGTACTAGACTCGTCGGGTATAATGATTTTTATCACTATCTACTGCGCTTTGGAAAAAGTGTCTTATGCAATTTGTTATTTTCTTTATTATCAAAATCCCATTAATATAGGCAACGTGTACACCGCTGATAGAGGCAATAATCGTATCCGAAAGGTGACAATAACAACAGGGATTATTACCACGATTGCTGGTAGTGATACAAGTGGTAGTTATGGTGGTGATAGTGGCCAAGCAACGTCGGCGACATTAAATGCTCCGTACGGAATGGCGCTAGACTCGTCAGGTATTATTACTATCGTTATCACTATCTGCTGCACTGTTTTATAATATTTTGTGTGTGTTTTTTTTCTTGATTATTAATATTATTAATACGATTCCCTAATATGATTCCCGTCCAATGTAGGCAACGTGTACATCGCTGATACAATGAATAATCGTATCCGGAAGGTTACAGCAGTAACGGGGATTATTACCACAATTGCTGGTACAGGCACAACTACTTACACTGGTGATAGCGGACTAGCCACGTCGGCTACATTGTATTACCCAAGTGGAGTCGCAATAGACTCGTCAGGTAGCACTATTAATTACAAAGTATTTTGTGCACTATGTGATCCCATTCTTGATTATCGCAAATTAACATTATCGTGTCTAATCTAGGCAACGTGTACATCGCTGATATGAGCAATAATCGTATCCGGAAGGTGACGGTATCCACAGGTATTATTACCACTTATGCGGGTACCGGTACTGTTAGTTTCAGCGGTGATAATGGAGCTGCCACGTCGGCTGCACTGAATAATCCCTACGGAGTCGCACTGGACGCGTCAGGTATGATTGCTATCACTATCCGCTGTCTTTTGGAAATAGTATTTTTGAACACTTGGTGATTCTATTCTTGACTCATATTTCAATTGTAGGCAACGTGTACATCGCTGATAGTGGCAATAATCGTATCCGGAAGGTGACGGTGTCAACGGGTATTATATCCACAATCGCTGGTACTGGTACGGGTAGTTACAGTGGTGACGGAGGTGCGGCGACGTCGGCTACATTGAAATATCCTATTGGAGTCACCATAGATGCGTCAGGTAGGGTTATCATTATCGCTATCTGTCGCATTGTTTGTTTCATAACGCATTTCTCTTCCCCACGTCCACTATAGGCCACGCGTACATCGCTGATTATAATAATAATCGTATCCGCAAGATTACCACCGCTTCAACTGCTTCTCCAACCGTCTACCCCAGTGTGAGTCCAAGTGTGAGTCCAAGTGTGAGTCCAAGTGTGAGTCCAAGTGTGAGTCCAAGTGCAAGCATAAGCTATATAATCACTACCTTTGCCGGCAATTCCGGATACGGCTATGAATCAGACGGTGTCGCTGCAACATCGACCTCATTGTACTATCCCACTGGAATCGCGTTGGATTCGGCAGGTAATAACATTCATTATGTTTATTTTGTATATTTCTATTGACTGTTCATGTATGGGAAGGGAATGTATACTTCAGCGATACTAATGATAATCGTGTCCGCAAGGTGACGTCATCTACAGGGATTATTTCCACGATTGCAGGTCCAACCACTGGTTTTAGTGGCGATGGTGGGGCAGCAACATCCGCGGCATTGTATAGTCCGTGGGGAATTGCAATAGACACGTCAGGTATGCTTTACACCGTCATCTTGCCTGTTTTTCACAGTGATAGTTTTTATAGGCAACGTGTACATCGTGGATGAATATAATCACCGTATCCGCAAGGTGACAGCATCCACAGGGATTATAACCACCATTGCTGGTACTGGTGCGAGCAGTTTCAGCGGTGATAGTGGAGCTGCGATATCGGCCACATTGAGTTGTCCACGTGGCGTCGCAGTTGACACGTCAGGTTTTTTAAACTTTTCTTTCGACATTTTTGTTTACTAATTGAAATATTCCAATTAGGCAACGTGTACATCGCTGATACTGATAATCATCGTGTCCGGAAGGTGACAGTATCCACAGGGATTATTACCACGATGGCTGGTAGCAGTACAAGTGGCATATACAGCGGTGACGGAGGACCGGCGACATCGGCTTCATTGTATACTCCATTTGGAGTCGCACTAGATTCGTCAGGTACTACACATATTTTGGTTCATTTGGTTCATTTGGTTCATTTGGTTTATTTGACAATAGGTAACGTGTACATCGCTGATTATTATAATTATCGTATCCGCAAGGTGACGGCATCAACAGGGATTATTACCACTTTCGCAGGTGGTAATAGTTATGGTTATAGTGGTGATAATGGGCTGGCCACGTCGGCTAAGCTAAATACTCCATGGGATGTGGCCGTGGATGCTTCAGGTAGTATTGAAGTTTTTACTTCTTTAGCTACATCCTTTTTCACAATTATCGTTGATATAGACAACGTGTATATCGCTGATTATTCGAATTGTAATGTCCGCAAGGTGACAGCATCAACGGGAATTATTACCACCATTGCTGGCACAGGAGCTGCTAGCTACAGCGGTGATGGCGGAGACCCCACGTTGGCTGCATTGAACTTTCCCCGGGGGATGGCGATTGATGTTTCCGGTAAGATTCGCAATATGCACCGCTACATTTTCCGCGATCTTTTTTACTTCCGCTTCATTAGGTAACGTGTATATTGCGGATACCCTAAATAATCGTATCCGCAAAGTGACGGCTACAATTGCCACTGCATCTCCCAGGTACCCATAATTACCCAATACAACGCCTGATTTAACTATTTCACATTATCGCTATCCCAAGTGTATCGCCGAGCTCTTCTATTCCAACATCAGCCCCCAGGTATGACCTCCCGCATCAATTATATCTACTTATACACGTTTAGAATAACATTATTGTTTCATTCAGTGTGAATCCAACATCATTGGTTCCATCCACAGCCTTTCCGAGCACAGTAATACCTAGCAATAGTCCCAGTTTGAGTACGAGTACAGCGGATATCATCACCACGATCGCTGGTTGTAGTGTAAGTTGCAGTTACACCGATAATGGCCAAGCGACAGCAACCACAATGAGTGCACCACGAGGAGTCGCAGTAGATTCATCAGGTATGGAATCTATAGCACCGTTATCATTTTTGAACTTTGTGACCGTTATTATTGATATTTTTGATATTATCATACTGATTATAGGCAACGTGTACATCGCTGATAGTTACAATAATCGCATCCGGAAGGTGACGATATCCACAGGGATTATTACTCTAATTGCTGGTACTGGCACTACTGGTTTCAGCGGTGATAATGGAGCTGCCACGTCGGCATTATTGAATAATCCATTTGCAGTCGCACTAGACGCGGCAGGTAAGATTATTATAACAACTATTGATTAAGTAACATAATGCCTATGTCTAATATAGGCAACGCACTCATCGCTGATGCTTATAATAATCGTATCCGGAAGGTGACGGTATCAACGGGGATTATTACCACCATTGCTGGTAGCAGTACAAGTGGTAGTTACAGCGGTGACGGAGGAGCAGCGACGTCGGCAACATTGAATTATCCACTTGGAGTCGCAGTAGACACGTCAGGTACGATCACTATCATTATTTCTCTGTTACACAGTATTTTATAATTTGTGACCATTTCGTGATAATAACCTTGCTCTAGGTAACGTGTACATCGCTGATGGTAACAATCATCGTATCCGGAAGGTGACGGTATCTACGGGGATTATTACCACAATTGCTGGCAGCAGTACAAGCGGTAGTTACAGCGGTGATAACGGAGACGCGACGTCGGCTAAGTTGTACAATCCATATGGAGTCGCTCTGGACACGTCAGGTATGCATACTATTATTACTCTGTGACATAGTATTTGGTGCATTTTGTAATTGTTTGGTTAATTTACATTACCGCATTCTAGGCAACGTGTACATCGGTGATGCTAATAATAACCGTATCCGGAAGGTGACGGTATCAACGGGAATTATTTCCACGATTGCCGGCACTGGTGCTAGTAGTTACAGCGGCGACAATGGGCCAGCGACGTCGGCTACATTGAAGTATCCATGTGGAGTCGCACTAGACTCGGCAGGTAGGTTTAATAGTGTTTGATGTCTTTCTAGATCACTTGGTTACTTACCATTCCTCTGACCACTATAGGCAACGTGTACATCGCTGATACTAGTAATCACCGTATCCGGAAGGTGACGGTATCAACTAGCGTTATTACCACAATTGCTGGTACTGGAGCTTCTGGTTATACTGGTGATAATGGAGCGGCGACGTCAGCTACACTGAACAATCCAGATGGAGTCGCAGTAGACGCGTCAGGTAGGATTATAATCACTATTTCACTTTTGTATTGTGTATTTGGTGCAGTCTCTGTTCCTTTGATTACTTCTTCCTGTTTATCACAGGCAACGTGTACATCGCTGACTGGGCAAATGTTTGTATCCGCAAAGTTACGTCATATCCCAGGTATGTTGATATACTTTATTATTATTATTATTATTATTATTGGTTATGATTATTTTCTTTTTTAATAATAACTTTTTCTCTAGTACTAGTCCGAGCACAGTCCCATCCCAGGCGCCATCTCTAGTCCCTAGTCCTAGCCCGAGTAAAGTCCCAACCAAGGCACCCTCACTAGCCCCCAGTGCAAGTCCAACATACTCGCCCTCAGCAGCACCCAGTATTTCTCCCTCGTGCTTACCTTCGTTGTCTCCGACATTGTTGCCATCCGCCACACCGTCAACCACGTCACCCAGTAGTGCGCTTCCTACTACAATGCAGCCGTCTCATGCACCCTCTATTACCCCTACCAGTGATGCGCCTTCGGTATCGCCTTCACTATCGCCATCCGCCTACCCAACGTACACTGATAGTGTTGGTGTGTATTTCATGGTGACGCATGTACTATCGGGTATAACCACTACTAGTTATGACAGC
>JACCDO010605350.1_pt1 | contig 12317 bp, 6 predicted proteins | sample 7446101 | NCBI WGS metagenome assembly JACCDO01 (sample SAMN15323440, study PRJNA562643) | freshwater metagenome | isolation source: river surface water | place: USA:Blue River Watershed | collected 2017-08-16 | reverse complement strand
CATGAAAATATTAATTATAATTTTGAAAATAATCCTACAAATAATATAATTGAAAATAACAATAAAACAAATGATTTAAATACAATTGGATTTAAATATAATTATGAACAAAATTTAATAAATAAAAAATCAAATATTTCACAACAAAATAACATAAAAGAAAATATTAATAAAAATAATACAAAATTAAATGAAGAAAATAATAAAGAAAATAATGAAAATATATCAGGAAAAAATAAAATTATGAATTTTATTAATAATAAAATTAATAAATTTAAAAAATAAAAAAAATATATATATTTTTTTTAGTACAAAAAATGGATTCTAATAAGTTAATAACTTTTATTATACCTACAATTGGACGTTTTAGTTTATCCAAAACAATTGAATCTATAAAAAAACAAAAAATAGATAACTGGAAATGTATTATTCTTTTTGATGGTATTAAAAATAATATTATTCATAATAATAAAGATGAACGTATTAAAATAATAGAATTACCATTTAGAATTGGTTCCCCTCCTAATAATGCTGGAGATGTTAGAAATATTGGTTTCCAATTTGTTGATACAGAATGGATAGGATTTGTAGATGATGATGATACTATATCTCCTTTATTTATTAATAATTTGTTGGAAGAAATAAAAGAAAATAATGATATGGAATGTTGTGTTTTTAGAATGATGTATAAAAATTTATCATATTTACCAAAAATAAATGATAAAGATATTATTAAAAATAATGTTGGTATAAGTTTTTGTTTTAAAAAAAATCTATTTTATAAAATACCTAATTTATTATTTTCTAATAATAGTCATGAAGACTTTAATTTTTTAGAAAAAATTAAAAATAACAATATACCAATTACTATTTCTTCTCATATTAATTATTTTGTAAAAACTGATTATATTCCAGTTGTTAAAAATATATTAAATATTCCTAGAATTATTGTTCAAAAAAATTCATTATCTTTAGATAATAATTATGATGAAGATAATCAAATAAATAATAATGAGATAAAAAAAGACGATATATTTAACAATCTTAATTTAAACATTCAAGATTTAAGTACTTTTACTTTTTTACAAAATAGAATAAATCAATTATCAAATAATTATAAAAATGATAATAATGAAAATGAAAATAAAAATGAAAATGAAAATGAAAATGAACATAAACATCAAAATATTTTTTTAAAAGAAGAAGTTCATATAGTCCAAGAAGACGAAAACTATAATATAGAAGAAAAATCATATAGTAAACTTGAAGAAATTAATGAATCTTGTGCAATAAATCAAAGTTACAACATTTATAACATTGATAATAATGATAAATATGAACAAAATGAAAAAAATAATTCTATAAATTATGAATATGAATGTTCTAATAATATTTTTGATAATATAAGTAATGATAATAATGATGAAGAAAATATTAATCATTTAGTTAAAGAAATAAATAATAATCCAGATTTAAATTTTCAAAATTATTTAGAAAATAATAATGATAGATATGATAAATCAGTATTTGAAAATTCTACTTTAGAAAATTTATTTTTATACCGTGATGAAGAAAATATACAGAATAATGAAAATTTTCAATCAGCAAAAAATATTTTAGAAGAATTATTAAAATCTAAATTTGTAACAAACGAATTTAATGATGAATATAATGAAATCATTAAAATAAATAATAATGATTTTAATAATATTGAAGAAAATAAATGTGTTGATGAATATAATAATAATTATAATAATTGTCTTTATGTTCAAAATAATATTAGTGATGATGAAAGATTTATTATAAAAAAAGAAAAAAATGAAATTGATAAAATTATTGTAAGTAATGAAGCTTTACAACAAAATAGATATCAAATTATGAGACTCATACGAGAAGAAAAAAATAAATATATTAAAAGTTATCAAAATAATTTAGACGAACAAAAAAATTTAATTAATTTTATTAAAAAAGAAAATTTAAAAAAAAATACAACTGACAATAAAAATAATATTGAAAATGATGAAAAAAATGATACTAAAAAAAAAGAAGAAGAAGAATTAATAGAGAAAAAAAAAGAAGAACAAAAAAAAGATTTTATTGAATCAATTGAAATTGATAATTCTAAAGTTATTGAATTTACAAATTATTATTTTAATAATATATTACATAATAAAAAAATATATATCGAACTTGATGGAGGATTAGGTAATTTATTATATCAAATTTTCTTTTCCTTAAATATATCATTATCTTCAAATAGAAATATTATATTTTTTTCAAAAAACCAAAATATAAAACTACGCAAAGATATCACAAAATATAGAATATTTTCAGGTATTAAAGATTATGTAATTCATGATTTTAAATCAATTGAATCTAAATATGATATGTATACTATTAAAAATTTAAAATATTATCATGAAAAAAACTTAAATACTGACAAACGAATTAACAACTTTTTAGAACAAAATGAATCAAAAGATTTATATATGTCTGGATATTTTCAAAGTGTTTTTTATTTTGATTTGTTATTTAATAAAATTAAAAACTTTTTAGACTTTTCAATGAAAACTATTGCTGAAAAAATAATGGAAAGATGGAAAATTGATAATAATTATCAAAATAAAAAAATTATTGCTATTCATATTCGTGGTACTGATTATTTAAAATATCCCAAAATTTACAATATTTTAAATAATGATTATTATGAAAATGCTTTATCTGAATTTTTTAATGATAAAGAACATTTAGAATTTATTATTTTTACTGATGATGTTGAATACGTTAAAAATAATTTTAATTTTATTAAAAAATATAAAGTTCATTTTATGAATAATATCATCAAAAAATATAATAAAAAAAATTTATATTCCGAATATTATGACGAAATTGATTTGTTTTCAATGTCTTTATGTGACTATTTAGTTTGTGCTAATTCTACTTTTTCTTTATGGGCTGGTTATTTTGGTAATCATGAACATATTTTATTACCTTGTAAATGGTTTGGAGTAAAGGGTCCTGATGTATCTATTCAACAATTTTTACTAAAAAATAAAAAATATAGATTAATTGAATCTTAATATTTTATTTTTAATATTTTTTTATTTAATTATATTTTATAAATAATTATAATTAACATTTTTATTTAATATATCACTAAAACTTTCAATTTGATATCCTAATTGGGGAATTATTAAATATCTTTCTTCTAAATTTTCTGTAAAAACAACATCAATCTCTTTTTTATTTGATTTTAATAAATTTAAAATATTTGATATTTTTTTTATTGATACTAAATATGAACTTGTTGTAAAACCTGTTTTTTTTTTTATCTTTTTTAAATATTTTAAATCTTTTTCCTCAAATTCATTATTTGTACTATTTAAATATATTAAATCCCAATCTATATTATTTTTTTTAAGTTCATTTAAAGCTTCTTTTATATAATAAAATGGATATCCAATATCTTTTCTAAAAATAAAATCATCTTCAAATATTATTAAAAAATCTAAATCTTCTGATTTTATTTGATTTATATATTTTTCATATATTTTTATATGTGATAATTTACATCCTGTTGATCCAAATATATAATTTTTATCTTTTTTATTTTTTATTAAATTTTCCCAATCTATTATGTTTAAGTTTTTTAAATCTTCTATATTTTTAATTAAAATACCATTAAATCTATTATAATTTATTTTATAAAATTCAAATTCATCATATATTCTACAAAATCTATCATATCTCTTTTCAAGATTTATTAATTCTGTTTTACATTTAAATTCTTTTATGAAATTATCAAAATCGTAAGTTCCCACAAAGTCGGATAACCTAGAAAATTGACATTGGTCAATTCTGTAAGTTTCTTTAAGTTCAATATTATTAGATAATTTTATTAATTTATTTGATTGATTAGATGAATTATATAAAATATAATTTTTTTTGATATTCAAAATTGTTTTTGAATCAATAAAATTTTTATGATATATTATATAATTTATATTTTTTTCATTTATATAAATTAATCGATAATAATCCAATTCATTATAGGGTATTTTTTTATTATTTTTATTTTCAATTTTATGATTAAAAAGTAATTCTAAATTTAAATTTTGTATATCATTATTAAATATATTTTTTAATAAATTAATATTAAATGAGTAAATTTTTTCATTATAATTTGAAAATAATATTAAATCTTCTATACATTGTTCTAAATGGATATGAGGAAAATCAAATATTAAATAAAGATTATTATTTTTTTCTAATAAAGGTTTTAATGATTCATAAATTTGTATTTTATTTTGAACTTTTTTATTTAAAATTATAAAAATATTATATTTTTCAAATGGTAAATAAAGTAAAAATAATATATATTGAATATTAAAATCATTAAAATTATTAATATCTATTATCCAAGTTTGTTGAATTTTTAAATCTATGTCTTTTATAAATTTATTTATTTTATCATAATAATTTAAAAATAAATCATTTTTATCTAAATTATTTGAATTATTTAAATTAGATAATATTATATTAAAATTAAAAATATTTTTTATTTTTTCAATATAAAAAGAATCATTAATATTTTCATCATTTTTTAAATAAGATATTAATATATTCATTATTTTAATAGGATATATATATGAATTTAATTCTTTTATAAAAAAAATAGAAGAGTTATTTGAATTATTATTTATATCTAAATTTGATAATATGTTAAGATTTGATATTGATATATTATTTTCAAATAAAAAACAAATATATTTAATATGAGAAAAATTTTGTTGATTTAAAAAATATTGATATAAATATTTAATTAAATAACTTTTTTGATAATAATATCTAAAATTTAAACTTAAAAATTTATTATTTAATTCTATATTTTTATCATTGTGAATAAAAGAATCAAAGACTGATAAAAAATTTATATTTTTTTCTTTTGACAAGAAATTTGTATGTATATTTATAAATTTATTCCAATCACTTATCCAAATATTAAAAAATAATAAATCTTTATTCATTTTTTAAGAGAATTATATTTATTAAAATTATAAATATAAAAATAAATTTTATTATTCGTATTAAATAAAAAAAAAATATAAAAATAAAAATTATAAGATTTTTAAGATGAATTTATTAGTCACTGGTGGATGCGGTTTTATTGGTTCCAATTTTATTAATTATTATTTTAACCAAAATCAAACTTGTAAAATTTATAATATTGATGCTTTATATTATTGTGCAAATGTCAACAATATTGATGAATCAATTCGTAATTCAGATAGATATAAATTAATTATTGGAAATATTTGTTCAAAAGATTTGATTTTTCATATTTTGAAAGATTATCAAATCACTCATATTATTCATTTTGCAGCTCAATCTCATGTACAGAATTCTTTTGAAGATTCTCTTCAATATACTCAAGATAATATTTTAGGTACTCATACTTTATTAGAATGTTGTCGTAAATATGATAAAATTGAAAAATTTATTCATATTTCTACTGATGAAGTTTATGGTGAATCTATGTTAAATGATAATGAAGAAAAGAAAAATGAACAATCTGTTTTATGTCCTACTAATCCTTATGCTGCAACTAAAGCGGGAGCTGAATTAATAGCAAAATCCTATTTTTTCTCTTTTAAAATGCCTATTATTATCACTCGTGGAAACAATGTTTATGGACCGAATCAATATCCAGAAAAATTAATTCCTCGTTTTATTCAACTTCTTAAAGAAAATAAAAAAGTGACAATTCAAGGTGATGGTACAAATGTACGAGCATTTTTACATGCTTATGATGTAGCAACAGCCATAGAATGTATATTAGAAAAGGGTGAAATTGGAGAAATTTATAATATCGGTAGTGATGATCATTTGGAATATTCAGTATTAGAAATAGCACATAAATTAATTAATTTATTAAAACCTGGAGATAAAAGTGAAGATTGGATAGAATATATTGAAGATAGACCTTTTAATGATAAACGTTATTATATATCAAATGATAAAGTAAAACAATTAGGATGGAAAATATCGAAGGATTTTGAAATTGGATTAAAAGAGATAATTTAAAAATTATATTTTTTTTATTTGCGTCTTAAAATAATAAAATTTAAGTGATAAAAAAGTATAAGAAATTAATATGACTGAAATTAATCGATTTTGTATTTTGGGTGAACGTTGTACTGGTACAAATTATTTACAAAAATTAATGGAAACAAACTTTAATTTAACTGAAGAAACACATAAATATGGATGGAAACACTTCTTCGGATTTTCTAATTATGAAAATTCTGATGATGTTTTATTTATTGGTATTGTAAGAGACCCTTTTCAATGGTTAGGATCTTTAAATAAAAAAAAACATCATTTAGCTCCTCATTTAAGACAAAATATGAGAGTTTTATTAAGAGCACAATTTTATAGTATATATGACGAATATGGTCATGGTGAAAAATTTGGTAAAGAAGTAATGCAAGATAGAAATATGTTTACTGGAAAAAGATATAAAAATATTATAGAATTAAGAAATACTAAAAATAAATTTTTATTAGATATTATGGATAAAAAAGTTAAAAATTATATTTTAATTCGTTATGAAGATTTAAGTACAAAAACTTTTGAACAACTCGAAATTATTCGTAATAAATTTGATCTTAAACAAAAAAATAATGAATTAATTAATATCATTAAACATACTAAAAAAAAAGGTACTCGATGGGATGAAAATAAAGATATCTATAAACCTTTACCTCATAATTTTAACTTTGTTATTAAAAATATTGATTTAGATTTAGAACATCGTTTAGGTTATTTAACATTCTTGAAAAAAAATAATGAATCTGTATCTCAACAAAATATTATTGATAATTCTAATTTATCAGATAATAATATTGTTGAAGAATCTCTTACTGAAGAATCAGAAAATCAACTTTTACATAATGATTCTTCTTCTTTAAATTTATCTGAATACAACAATAACTCTGTTAAAGAAATTCATGACAAAATAAATATTCAACCTATTTTATTGTCTAATAAAAATACATCTTCAAATAATATTATTTTAGATGAAAAAATAGAACAAAAAGATGATAAAAAAGAAGAAGTTGTATCGACTGTTTTTTCCAATTTAACTGAAGAATTAATAAAAGATGATAATGAACATATAGATATTAAACTTCAAAATGAAGAAAAAATTGATATAGAAGAAGGAGAAGAATGTATTGAAGGAGAAGGAGAAGTTGGAGAACCAAATGAAGGAAATATGATGGATGAATTAACAAAAGAATATAATGAATTAATTGCTTAATATTAATTATATATTAAAATTTTTTTTTAATAAATAAATATAAAAATATAATTTTTTATAAAATAAATTAATTAATTTTTAAACTCTATTTTTCATACGAAGAAGTGCATTATGGACAGCTGTATGAATGTCATTAACTTCAGGATACCATAATTTTAATTTTTCAGTATCTAAACAATTATTTGAACGTTTTGAAGCAAGAATTTGATTTTGTTCTTCAACAGTAAAATTTTTCCATGTAAAATCTGGATTAACAATATCTTTATACATTTGTAAAATTTCATTATGTGTTATTAATCCTGGATTTGTTAAATTAATTGTACCTGTTTTTTTATCAAGTGCCATTTTAATAACAATTGGTAAAAGTTCATCTAAGACAGTCATTGAATTAGGTACTGAACATACTTTTTCATATTTTGTGATTTTTGTTATAAAATTACGTGAATTAAATTCATCTGTTATTGGCATTCTAATACGAACATTTAATGTATTTTCATTATAAAATGGCATTAATTGGTCAGTAAAACCTTTTACAATTGAATAAGATGAACCAAAGAAATTAGGTTTTGATTCTTCAGTAAAACCTGATTGGTCATCTCCAAAAGGATGATTATCATCAAATTCAAAAATACAACCAGTTCCTAAGTAAATAAAATGGATATTATATTTTTTGGCTAAATTTGATAAAACAAGTGGTGAAAATAAATTATCTCTTACATTTTCTACTAATTTTCCTGGTTTTTCTAAATAATCAATTGTTCCAATAACTTCACCATTATAAACTCCATGAGTTCTTCCTATAAAACTCATAATGTGTGTAGGTTGAATTTCTTGAATTTCTTTTTCAACTTCTTCTATATTTTCTACTCTTGATTTGGCAGCATGAACAATATAATTTTTTGATTTTAATAATTCATACATTTTACCTCCAATCCATCCACGAGTACCAAAAACTAAAAAACATGATTCTGTCATATTTATTTTAATTATATAAAATAATAATATAAAAAAATATAATTTTTTACGAATATTTTTAATTCTCTTTTTATTATTAAAAATTCAATCCAGTACCTTCTAAATTACTCTTAAGGTCTACATTATCTTTTGTCTCTACTGTGACTTCGAACTCATATATTAATTGTAATTTGTGTTGTACAAAAAATATATCACCAGATTGATATTCATAATCGTCTGATATACTCTCTAAATATTGTTTAAAATATTGCCATGGATATTCTGTAAATAATAAAAATTGATCTACATTTTCAGTATTTATTTGATTATTTATTTGGAAGTTACCAACACGATAAATGTAAAACCCATTTCGATAAAACAATGATTTTGGATCTGTTGTTTGTAATCCTTGAGGATTATTTTTTACGAATCCAATTCTATTTATCAAATTCATTTTTATTTTATTATCAAACACTTTTGTTCTTTTTAATAATACACCTTCTCCATTAAATCCAGTTATTCTAAAATAATAAACTTTCATACCAACATGTCCTGGGACTCTTTGTTGTAAAGCAATATAATACTGATTATATATTTTAAATGTATTACTATTACCACCTGGTATAAAATCTCTAAAATTAATTTTTATCTCTGTTCCCTCTTCTTTATATCCTGCTATCAATTTTACTGTATCAGTATCTATTATATCAAAATCTATTACTTCTATATATGGTTCTAAATAAATAATATCTTCTTCTACTGGTAATGTATTATAAAAATAAATTAAATCTCCTGGAACACAAGGTAAAGAATTTAAAGTATTACAGTGTTGTTTATAGACAGAAAATTTGGAACAATAATCTTCATAATTATCATCTGTTGATTTTACATTTAATTTTGTTGTTACGTATTCATTACCACAATATCCAGAATATCTATCAGATGCTTCTTCAAAAGATTCTACATATAATTTATCAATACCAAAATCAAATTCTTGACCCCTAAAGTTATAAATAGTTGGAGTTATTTTATCAATTTTTCCTCTTGTAGTTGGATCATATAAATAAAAATCAGCTCTATCATCTGGTGTTAAAAATGTAAAAGTAGAAGTATATACTGAAATAAATCCTGTGTTCGATGCAAAATCTGGAATTAGTTTTGAAAATGCTCTATTACCAACTTGATCCGTTGAATAAAATGAATGTTCTAATTCAGGTACTACCAAATACAAACATGGTTCTTTAAATACACCTTGAGCTATACCAGTAGAAGCTGTAGAAATAGGATTATACTGTTCAAAATCCGAAGTTTGTCCTGTTGCAGGTCTTGATGCATTATAAATTACTGGAGCTCTTCCACCCTTGTAATAAGTAATAACTGGTGCTAATACACTTAATAATGAAACTTGTTTTATATTATCAAATGTTATTGGAATAGTTGCTCCTTCATCATCTCCTTTAACAATTTCTCTTCCAGCATATATTAATTTTCCTAAAGAATCAAAATATGTGTCAATTCTATAACTGTTTGATGAAGGATTAAATTTAATTTCAAACCTATTTTGATCAGGAAATAAAGCTTTATTTCGATCCACTGAATTTACAACAACACGATATTTTTTTTCTATATTATTTGTTTTAGGAGGTAAAATAAATGTTGATAAACTATTATTTACATAAGGAGAAAAATTTAAATTATTATTATTATTTGTACGATTTATTTCATTTTTTGCATTTAATGTTATATTGTTCTTTCTTGATAAACCATCTCTTTGAAATACATCATTATATAAATTTTTTATATCAGTTTCTTTACTATTATTATTATAATAAGCAAATTCATCATCATTTAAATCATCTACATTAATATTTTCATTTTCATCTTCATCTTCATTTTGTTTTTCTTCTTCAATATTTTCTTCTTCTTGTAAATTTTCTCCTTCTATATTTTCTTCTTCTTCACTTACCATACTCTTATTTTTATTTTTTTTATTTTTATCATTTTTATATTTTTCAAAGTTCATACCTAAACCAATATCATAATCATTACCAAATAAATTAATTGGTATTGCTTCATATGGAGCTCTTTTATCCAATTTCTTTTCAACCAAATTATTAAATTTATTTTGTGTTTTATCAAAATTATTCATTGATGAAACTTGATCCTCATAATCCCTTAATTTTGCCTTATATGATTTCATTAAATTTCTATTATCTTTTTCTTTTTCAATCTTCTTTGTTTGAAATGGAGTCTCAAATTGTGGTCTCGGATTCATCTCATCTCGGGCCATATTATATTCTAATAATCTTTCATCCATATTACTTTGTTTTAATTTACCTTCCTCGGATAATTTAGGATATTCTATTACAGGTATATCATTATCATATGTCTTTAATAATTCAGGATCAAACATTGGATCTACTCTTTCTCCTCTTGTAGATGGTTCAATTCTGTTATTATTTGTATTATTTAAACGAACATTTGTTCTATCATTATGAAATGTCACCCTTTTTTGTTGTTTAGTTTCTTGTTCTAACATTTTTAATCTTTCATATTCTTGTTGCATTTTATTTATTTCATTTGTGTTATTTTCTCCTATTCTTCCATATTGTAAATCATCATACTTATTTCCTTTAATATTTTCTATTTTGTTTTCTATTTTATTTCCTTTAATACTTTCTTCAATTAATGGTGTTATGATATTATATACTTTTTTATTCATTAAATATAAATAATCTTCTTCACTCATTGTTCTCAGAATTTCTTTTGAAACCTTACTTTCTACATAATTCATTGTTTCTTTAATACCATCTTCATATTCTTTATTCCATATTGATGAAGTTTTGTTTTTACCATATTTGTCTTCTAAAGAAGAATTAATTAATTCTTTTAAAATTTCATAATTTTTTTTTGAATTAAAAGATATAGACATTTTTTATTATTCTACTTTTTTAAATTTATTTTTTTTTAAATATTTTTATTTATTTTATTTTAAGCGTATTTTATTTCTTTTTTATTTATTAATTATATTTAGATATATTCATTTTTTAAAATGTCCAATTTTTCTAATTTTCCAAATGGTATAACACAAAAAATGCAAATCGAAAAAAAAGATTATTCTCAAAATATTATTAAACCACCTGAACCTAATGTTACTCAAGGTAGAATTACTCGTAAATTTGTTGTTATGAGTAAAGATAGAGATATTGTTTCTTATCCTCATTCTAATAAATATCGTATTAATGTTCCTCAAGAATGGCGTGATATTGTATCTGCATCTCTTATTGAAGCTATTATACCAAATACTTATTATAATATTCATGAAAGTAATAACACTTTTTATATTTCTGAATCTCCCACTGCATTAAGTGCTATTGAAATTCCAATTGGTCAATATACAAATACTTTATTATTAAATGCTTTAAATGGTCAATATGGTGATCTTTTCATTAATCTTCAAAATAAATATAATTTTGCACAAAATATTGTTAATAAAACCTTACGAATACAATCAAATCGTGCTAATGGTAATGATTTTATTTATAATATTCATCATGCTTTAAACACTTCTTGTTCCCCTTGTAAAGTAAACTCAGTCGATTTTACTATTGGATTTACAAATACTACATTTTATTCAAAAGAAATTGATCTTTCTTATATTAATGTGACAGGTATAACTGATGAAGGAACACAAAGTGACCAAGATTATAATGTTTATAAATTAGTTGCTTCTAATGTTGATTTTACTAGTGTTTTTTATAAAGATGATTATTTTATTTTAGATGATGGTTCTGGAAATAAAATATCTTGTCAAGTTTATCAAATTAAAAACGATAAAACTATATTCTTTGAAGATTTATCTGATTCTCCTTCTGCTACTATTACTGCTTTATCTGGTAATATCTTTGATAATATTAGTGTTTTAAATTCTCCTAATATTTATCAATTAGAAATTCAACCTGTTATTTTTCTTCGTATTAAAGACTTCTTTAATTTTAATTCTACTTCAAATGGTGCTGAAAATTCATATGCTATTCTTCCT
>JACCDO012319911.1_pt1 | contig 12320 bp, 10 predicted proteins | sample 7446101 | NCBI WGS metagenome assembly JACCDO01 (sample SAMN15323440, study PRJNA562643) | freshwater metagenome | isolation source: river surface water | place: USA:Blue River Watershed | collected 2017-08-16 | reverse complement strand
TAAATCTCACTGTAATTTCGAATGTTTGATCAGGATCTATAAAAATACTCATGAATAATCGTTTGAAAACTCCAATACAGGAGATATTATAAAAGATTCTGACAATAGCTGAAATTTAATCTCTTCTTCGCTATTTTCTGAAACGCTTCCTAAAGATCTCACAGGTGTCCAGGCTAATTCTTGTAAGTTAATTTTAAAATCTCCAGTATCAATTCTTATACCTCCTCCATTTAAAGAAGATGGGCCAGATAAAATTTCTGCCATTGTAAAAGCTGAAATTGGAGAGAAGTATTTTATGCTGCCTTCAAACTTTTGGCCATTAGATGTCATTAAGAATGGATGAATATTATTTCTTTTTCTAGCATTAAGATTGTTGTTTATAGAATGTTTTGTAAAAATTTCATCTATTTGATTTGATAGAGTTAAATTAATTTCTTGCACTTGAAATGAAGATATTGTAGTACCTTGAAAACCTGTGACAAATTTATCATCTATTCTGGGATATAAATCAAAGTTGCCAGCATTTGCACTTATATAACTTAATTTAGTGTTGATGCCTGAGATTTGCCTAAGTGGTCCAATTTTGTTTATATTTGCCCTAAAAGTATCAAGATTATTGTTAATTAAAGGCTGCAAACTTCTATCAATATTAGATGCAAAAATATCAGCTTTAACAGTTATTGGCCCATTTGTATTGATATTAATTGAAATATTATCAACAATACAATTTGAAATAATGCCTTCTCTTAATGAAACTAGAGTGAATGTAGCTTTTCTGGTTGTTGATACAGGATCATGATAGATAAATGTTTTCTCAATAGTTCTAGCTCCGGCAGTTGAAGGACTAATTTGCAAAAACTTTTCTGTTCTATTAATGGCAGTTACAGTTGTAGTTTGAGGCCCTTCCGAATTGTCCCATGAAGCTAAAGTAATTTGAAAAGGAGTGGGTATATCGGCGAATTCAGCTATATTTTTAAGATAAATTGCATTAGAGTTAGTTGGTAAAGTTACTGGGTTTTGAGCTGGTGAGTTTTTTATTCCAGAAAGAGCTACTGTTGGCGTTCCTTGATATCCTTCACAAGCTAAATCCCAAAGAGCTGAAAATGCATGATCTATATATCCTGAAGAATTTGCTAGCAAAGGAAATTCTAATGAAACTTTAAGTATTTGTTTTTGAACAGAAAAATTATTTGGTAAGTTTCCTTCTCCAGCAAATCTTTGAGAAATTGATGCATTTTGTTCATATTCAAAACTAATGTTAGATGTTCTTAAACAATAATTGTAATTAATTTGATTTATGTCAAAAGTAAAAAATGGCTCAATTGCATCATTCTTAACTATAAAGAGAATATCATTATAGCCAGGTTCTAATCCTAAAATTGAATAAAAGTTTTTAAATTCGTTATTGTAGGCCATTATGGAACCGTTTCAATAGTAATCAAATCATAAATAGACCAATCTACAAGTCCATTAGAATAAGTAGTTAAATTATTTCCTGGGTATACATAAACATCTTCCACTCTATCAAATAAATCTGTAGTTGTTCCGAGTAAAATTCTTGTATTTCTAGGAGTATTTTTAGTTACAGTAGTTGTTAAAGTCTTGGGTGTACCATTCTCACCATTTTTAGCAATAACTGTTACTATTAAATCATTAGAAATATTTGTATCTGTAGAAGTTGTTGAAACTAATTTGCCAGTAAGATCATATTTTGGATCACTAATTGTTTCTAAATTATCAACTGGTGGAACATAAACTGACAATCTAGCTGCTTTATTTGCAATTTGTTTAGTTAATTTAATTCCTTTATTGACACTAGACATTGTAGTTCTTCCATAATCTAGGTAGCCTTTTGGTTTAAAATAAATTTCCGCATTTGGGAGTGCTGACCATGTATTTCCATCTGAAGAAGTTTTAGCTAAATTTGTTCCTGTAGAGACTGAAGCTAATCTAAAAACGTTAATTGGATTAGAGACAGCATTATATTCTAATACAATCCAATAAGTGCTATTTTTAGTGAGATTTGCCCCACTTTCAAAGGCTATAGTAGAGATTGTTGAAGCAGTTGGGAAATCTCTATATTGCATTCTAGTTGTTGATGATAATTTAGATGATCTATTAGGGTTTCCAGCATTATCAGAACAAATATAGATATCAAATCCATCTGTAGAGTTGATAATAGAAGTTCCAGATCTCCAGAAATTTATATCAACACCTCCACAATATAAAGTAGAACTAGACCCTGCATTGCTATTAACTGGGATGAATTTTAAAGCTATATATTGTGATGATAAAAGGTAGTTAGTAGTTGGTGTAATTTGTGTGTTGGTAAATTGAGGAGTGCCAACAATTTCATATGGATTTGATAGTCTTGAATCTATATTTACAGAATTACTAGAAGATCTTTTGTAGACATGATAGAAGACAGAATTTGCAGCACTATTCCAAGTTAGTTCATTAATAAAATAATTCACTGCATTAGATTTACAGATAATTGATGTTGAGGTTGTGTTTGTTTCTCCAGCATTAGTGACAGAAGAAACCCCATAAACGTAAGATCCTGTTCCTAAACTTGAATCATATACATGGGAATTATTAGTGCTTGAAATTAAACCTGTGACATTAGAGCTTGTTATTATAGATCTAGTTGAATCATATAAATCGCCTCTAAAAATAGCAAATGTATGTGTTAAGTCATTATTGGTAATTTCATAATAAGCTTTTTTGAAATTATCATCAAATTCAAATCTTTCAACTCCAGAAAAATTACTACCTATCCCATATAGATTTGTTGCTCTAAAAGGTTGTTCGCTCCAGAATTTTTTGAATGTAGAAGTAACTGCGCTAGATGTTATTTTCTTGTTTGTATATGAAATGAGAGATTGGATGACAGAGTTGATTACACTCGATGGATTTATATTATCTAATTCTTGAATAGCATTAGTACAAGCAGCTAAGATCTTTCCTCTGTCTGTATCATTTCCTAATAATGGATTTGCAGATGTTAATTGAGGATAATCTACGGCAGTTCTTAAGCATTGAGAAACATTTGTGATATAAGGACTTTGAGGATTTTGAACAAGTATTCTGCCTATTTCAATATATGTTTTTGGAATAATTGGAAAATATGTAAAGTCTGCTGGATTTAAAGATACTGTTGTTACTGCTGGTCCTGAAATAGCAGTAATTTTAGTTTGATATAAAAATGATACTGGTGTGCCTAATTGGACTGCTTGAGATAATGCTGAAGAAATTGTAAGATATTCTCCATTAATACCTGTAAATTCAACAAAAACAGAACCTAAATATGCTTGAAGTGGGAATCCTAAATTAGAAGCTACCGAAATGTCTTTAACTTTAATTTGAGTAGCTCCAACATTTGCTAATTCTGTGACTGATGAATATAATTGCTGGTTAGTTTTATCTAATTCAGCTTGTGAAATTCCTAAGACTATGCCATAAACATGAGTAGACGAGAAGCTAGTAGAGAAACTTTTTCTAAGACCAATTTTCTGAGCATTAATAGTTAAAATTTGCCCTTTGTATCCAATTTGTCCTGAAGTTAAGCTTACATATTGAGGATCTAAAGTTGAATATGAAAATTGAAAACCTAATGGATTAGTTTCAATAACTCCAAAGTAAGGTATGCCATCTTCTGCAATAGATCTAAGATTATTTAATTCAAAGATAGATGTATTGACAGTATTTTCATCACCAATAGATTCTGAATATGACTTATATACTTCAGCTAAACTTTTGGTTATGTTTTTGATAATTTCTTCTGTTTTGATATCAACTGGCATTATATTACTACACCTAATTCTGTAAATATAAAATTTTCAAGTTCTACTGGCATTGGTTTAGAAGCATTTTGCCAATATTGAGCAAATGAAGGACTCCAACTAGAACTAAATACCCAAGGTTTTAAAATATTAATTAATGAGTTATACATTTTAGTATACTGACTATTTAAGCTTTTTTCCGTTTTAATAATAGATGGAGTAATTCTTGCATTCATGTCCTCATCTATAAATCCAAATGCTCCTCTTTGTTTTCTTATGTCGTAAAATTTTATACTATAGATAGATTTAAGAAGATCTCCATTATAGTAGTCAATATCTATTATAAATGAATAAATTGGAAGAGTTTTTAAATTAGTGTATCCCGTAGGTGTTGGAGCATAACTAATAATTTTTTCATTAATCATGTCTTCTAATTCAGTTATTTGTATATCTTTCGAATATAAAAGTGGAGATCCATTATTATTAGATCCTCTTACTAAATCTGAATAAAAGCTATATTGTATTCCACCACTTTCATAAGATAACAAATACATTGTTCCGATAGCATAGCAATCTTGATATACATTACCATTATTTAAGGGAGTAAATAAATTTGAATAATACTCAGTTGAATTGATTGTGGTGAAATTTTCTCCTGAATTATAACTTACATAAGCTTTAGCAAGAACAATATCAGAATTTACTTGAGCTGATGTTTTTTTATCTACAATAGCGCAACCATATCCTAGAATCAGACCTTTATCATAATCAGTATTGGCAAGAGCATATTCTTTGAGAGCATTAATGTAATCAATGCTAGCTTTTATAACATTAAGCTGAATTACGAGATTATTTAGTAAAACAGCTGAAGCATATGTAGGTTGAGCCATTATACTGTCCTAATTACAATTCTGTCCCCTGGAGGAGCACCATCTGTTGGAGTATCTAATTCTTCTAAACTTTTACCAACTCTTAAATACAATAAGTTATCAATAGGATCTGCAGAAACTAGAACTGGATTTAAACTTGGATTAAATGCTGAGTTATAATTTATTAAAGCTAAAGATTGAGAAGTTGAAGACCATCTTGCTATAAATTTTATTGCAGAACCTGAAATTGTTAAATTGGTGTAGCTAAATTCTAATCTAATTTTGTATTCTTGAGTAGTGGATAATTGCTTCGAAAATGTAAACGTAGAATCAACTATATTATTCCATTGATCTATGACTAAAACATTGTCAATATAAACTCTTAGTCCGCCTGATACAGCAAAATTAAAAGTATAAGATTCGCTAAATAATGGAACAAAATATCCTGTAGTGACTGAGTTTAAATAAGTTGCTGCATTATCTAAAAGATCATTAGCATTTGGATAATTAATTTCAGAATCTACTACATCTAATAAAACTTCATCTAGTTCATTGATGATATGATAGTTCTCTTGATTCCTTTGCCACCATTTTGTTCGCCATTTAGGAGATTTACTAAATATCTTCCTAGTTTCTGAAATAATTCTATTATTCTGTTTATATCTAATTGCAACAAAAATATCATTAGAACAAGCTGCATATTGCCAAGCTGAGGAATTATTTACAAATGCTCTTGGATAGAATGCTAAAACTTTTGGAGAATCAAATTTCTTACATGTAAAAGAAGCATACCCATCTACATAGTACAATTGGCCAGAGCTTCTATATTGATTTGCTGGCGGTAAATATTCTAGAACATTAGTTTCATCTCTATTAAATGCTCCAAATATTTCAACAGGTTTTTTGTAGCAATTTAAGACTGGAGTTCCTGTTCCGATAATCCATTCACTGTTAGCATTTGGTTGAGCAATATTTAGTCCAGAATTCAATACTTCTAAATAAATATCTCCATCAATTGGTAAAGAAGATAGCTCTAATACAATCCAATAATCATAACTACTATTTAATTCAAAATCTAATTTAAATTCATATCCAGAAAATGTTGTTGTTAAATCTGAAAATGCGATTGATGTTCCTGTTTTTAAATTCTCTGCCGGTAAATTATTAATACTGGAATAGATGTAAGCTTTAATTTCGGATACATCTGCGTTTAATAATTTAGTTTTTCCTGAATCTAATGTAATTTTAAGATTAACTTTAGCAAATTGTAAAGATGAATTGATTTGCGGATTTAATTTTATAGCAGTGTATTGTGTCAGTAATAATGAAGTTCCGCCTAAAGCATTATTTAAGTTTACATCATTAATTGTTGTCTTTTGATTGCCATGATTTTCTAACTCTGATATATTTGCAAGAGTATATCCTGTTTCTGCAATCGTAAAAGAGTCTGCTACAATCTTTTCGATCAATGGAGCTGGGTCATCAGTTTCTAATGGTTTATATCCAAATTTCTGTGGCAAATTGTTTTTCCAATATGGGCTAATAGAATTTGTATACTCAGAATAAGATAATGCTAGATTTTTAAGTGAAACCCATGTATTTGGATATTGAGAATAATCAACTACATAGAATTCTCCACCATCTTCTATAAATTTCAAAACCTCTTCATTAATTTGTTCTTCGGTATATCCTTGGTTTGCCAAATTTTGCCTAAAAGCTTCTTCTGTTGTTTTGGTTGTATCTGGTGGTGAAACAACTTTAGTTAAAACCTTTTGAGATTTGCCCATTTCAAGATCAGGAATTAAAGCAGCATATCCATGAAGTCTAAAATCATTAATATTTTGAAGAGTAGATAATTTGAAATATCCAATTGTTGATAAAGAATTAGCAACTCTCTTATCATAATCATCATCAGATAAGAAATATTTAGAGGCCATAATACCAAGATCTTTTTTTAGTATATTTTTTGAACTATCTTGAAATTCTAATCTTAATGTGTAATCTTGTCCGATTTTATTTCCAGCACTTTTAACGTCTACTGATTCACACAAAAATGATTGCTCTTGATAAATTTCAACATTAACTTCAGTGGAAATTAATTCAGATGACATTTCAAGCTTATTTGAATATAATGTTCCTAAGATAGTTGATGGCTGGACAAAAGTTAAATCGTAAATTGATTGTCTTCCATATTTATCAAACTGTATTGCCTTTGGTTCAGCATTGAAAGTGTTTTGTAAATCAGTCTGTGTTGGTTTTTTCAATAAATAATGAATGATTTTTTGGTAATTTGAGTCTGTTTTAATCTCAGCTAATGACCCTAAATTATATGTATCTCCATCAATAGCTGTGTAAAATGAGTCGTAAAAACCAGTTTCAACAAGTTCATTAAAATTCGTTTGTCTAAGTTCATTTATGAAAGCTATATATGCAGGAGTAATAGATTCTGCAATGTCTACATCAGAGACTTTATTTTTAGCAAAGTTTTTGACAATTTGTTCAAAGAATACGATTTCATTTTTAACTTGTATTGAAGAACTTTCTGCTAATCCATACTTATTCACAGACTTAGTAATTACAGCTCTGGCAATTAAATCATAATCGCTTGAAAAATCTGGATAAAATTCACTGTCTTCAAAATTATCAATAAATTCACCACTTATTGCTGGAGAATGTTGGATAGAAAACTGAGAACTTGGTGTAAATCCATCAGATCCGCTATTAAGAGTTAAAATATTTACAAACTTAAATTCATTATCCCTTAAAGATCCTAGTTCAGACAAAGAATTGTTGATAGTATTAGGTATGTCAGTAAGTAAATATCTAGAAGGAACTATTGGACTTGAAAATTCTCCATCTAAGTATTTAAATAATGTTTTATTATCTGAATAAAGATATTTATTAAGGTCATTAATTCCAGTAAGATCAAAATTAACTGCAGTAAGAATATTTTTATCGAAGAAATTTTTTCTATTTCCAATAATTAAATCTGTTGCAATGTAATCAGTAGCAAGATTTGAATATGAATTGCTAGGCATTGAATCTTTAGATTTCCAATAAGCTGCAACATGCCAGTACTTATTGTTAGTTAAAAAATAGGTAACTCCATCAAATATATTCAAATTAAGACTGATTGTGAAAGTTAGACTATCTTTAATTTCTATATTAAAATTAACCACTGATAATTGTTCGTAGGTTGATGGTACAGAAATAACTTCCCAAACATTACTTGAATAACTTTGAACTAATTTTGGATGGGAATAAAATCTTAAATCTTTAGGTATGTCATCAATACCAATATTAGAACATCCATCGAAGGTAGATCTTGGAATATCAAATTTTATTTCAGTATTTGACAAACTTGATAAATTCGATCCTGAAAGATTTTTTATTGATATCCATCTAGCAGAATGAAAAAATTGCACTCTCTGATAAGCTGAACCATCGTATCGAACTGGAAAATCATATGCTAATCTTAAATAACCGTCGGGCTGTGATGGAGATGGAGAAACTGGAGGTTCATTAGAATTTGATGTTAAAATGCCTGAAGATGGTTTATATCCAGACCATGCATTATAATTCCAAACTCCCCATCCTTCAGTACTCGGTGGTCCCTCTTTGGTAGGATTCCAGTCTCCAGTAAATGTAGTAAATGGGTAATAATTTTGTCTTTTAGGAACAATCTCTGCTCCCATAATACCTAGACCAAGATTATCAGATGTATTGTACTTTAGAAAATTTTGAGCATAATCATTATCATGAAATTCAATGGAACCTTTTAGATTACAAAGGACAGATTCTGCTAAAAGTCTTGTCTTAAAAGAATTATCTAGTGTGCCAAAAGCATCCGACAAAATACCCTTAGATTTGCCGAAAGTATTGGTAATTAGAACTAGACCATCTCTTTTAATTTCACTCATTTTTATACTGCTGTTGTTGGTACGTTATCAGGACCGAATGATGTAATTTTTACAATTTCTTTTGCAGTAAGAGTTAAGGATCCACTTTTTAATAAAGCTTGTCCTCTTGAATCTTCTGAAGGTTTTGCGTCACTTATTTGACCATCATAAAGTAATCTTATTGGTTCGCACATATCAGCTTGTAATTGCTTAATGTTATTCCTTGACGCAGTTGTTAAATTTGTTACAGCTGAATTATTTCTAACTGCATCATAAACAAGATTAAAAGCCTCTGTAGCTAAACCTGAAGTTGGTAAAGTTGGTGCGGGATATGCATTACTATGAGAATCAGCCCATAGTGCATTAAAATTATTCTGAGCTGTAGTAGCATAAGAACTGAAGATAGTAGAGTGATCCAAAGTATAATGTGTAGGCGTAAGAGGTAATTTAGAACATATAGGGCATAATTCCATAACCCACATTCTTCTATGTTTTCTTAGCGCCTGTAATATTAATCTATTTGCCTCTAAAACTAATCTTTCTGAATTCTCAACATTATCTGTTCCAGCATCAATAGAAATACTAACAGTGTATGTAAATTCTTGAATACCAAGTCCGATATCTTTAATTTGCGAAGAAGTATTATTTAAAATTACAGATAGATTGGAAGGCTTAATATCCCTATCTCCAAAATACCATGCTAAAATTGGTCTATCAAAAACTACAGCAAATCCATTAGCATTTTTAGGAAGTTCATGGAAAATTAAAGCTTTGATTGTGTCGTATATTCTTTCAACCATTGCTTACACCTTATTGATTCTTGCCTTTAGATCTCTTGCCTTCAGTTGGATTCATTGGCACAGGTCTTAAAGTACTTCTTACAAATCTATCAACTCTCGTATTTCTTTGTCCAAAAAGTCTCATTTCTCCATTCTGAATTCTAATCAACTCGTTCATAGCCCAATCAAATCTTTCTTTTTGAGCTTCGGAGAATTGTCTATCTGCGCCCTGTAAACCTTGTGCGTAAAATAAATTAGCTGCCATGATTGCACAAATAACTGGAATAGGATGAGGATAACTTACCTCTCCACCTAAATTTACTTGTTTTAAAGGAATATCATAGTGAACAGCTAAGTTTGCATCTATTTCTGAAGATGCTTGATTTATATAATATTCAAGATCAATATTAGCTGCTGTTTCTGGTGCTGGATTTCTGTAGTTAGGAGTTGGATTATCACCCTCAACAACAACATTAGGTGGTAAATACTTTTTAAGGTCATTAACTGAACAATAAGATCTTGCCATTATTTCACATTCTCCAAGTAATCAGGTGTATAGTCAATGCCTTCTTCACTTTGAATTAAGCCTAGTTCTGTAGCATCTTTTCGTCCAATGAGAGTGTAAGCATTAATTCTCTCAAGGTCATTTCCAGAAGTTGCACCAGAAGAAATAAATCTAGGATAATCAACTTCAATATCTAAATATCCACCAGCATTTGCATTATAAATTTCAACAGCGTCAGGATAATCTTGTGATGTTTCTTTAAGCTTATTGAGGATTTGCATTTTTCTTTTGCCAGCATTTCTAGCCATTACAAATCCACCACTTTTATGAGCTATTTGGCAAACTTTATCTAGGGTTAAATTCTGTGGCAAAGGTTTTGCTAATTTATAAACAAATAACTCTTGCCCCTCTTGTGTCTTATAGCCTTGACCAGCGAGAACAGTTAAATCAAGATTTTGCTCTTTAGCAAGAACTGCTGCTCTCAATCCAATATTTGGTCCAGCAGAATTTACTACCCCAATAATATCAAGACCTTTAGAAATTGAAGCCATCAAAATTGATTTAACCTGTGAGTCTAAAACATTGACATTAGTATTTTGGTCAATATCATCAATCCATACACACAGGTCTGCTCTTAAAATATGTTTTCGTAAAGATATAACTTCTTTAGCTAATGGATACCAGGATCTAAGCATATCAAATTCCTTCTGATTAATAATTGAAAAATTGATACACTTTTTCCTGTATCATCTATCTTTTATTTCCACAATCAGGACAGAACTTTTCCATTCCAAGGAACTTAAAACCACATTCTATGCAGAACTTTGCTAATTGAGCAGTTCCACACTTTAAACAAAATTTAGCATCAAGTGGCAAAGCATATACGCAGTTTTCATTTGCACAATTTTTCATTTGATGTTTTTCATCATGTTTACGCTCAGTGGTTCCATCCATGTCGTCAAGTTCAGAGATTAATGATGCCAAATCTACAGTCTTAATCTCTACTGGTTCGATCTTCATAACATCTTCCTGAGAATCTGATCCTATAATTTTTTCAGCAAAATCATTAAATTCTTTAGAATCAAAAACAGAATACTTTGGATTAGCTGAGACTAAACCTTCAGAGTCTATTTCAACCTCCGTACTATCTTCATTGATATTCTTGTCTGAATTATTTAAAACAGTGTGGCCAAATTTATTTTTTGTTGGCGCTAAAAAATCATTTGCAGAAGAAGTTGTGAATGTCGCCCTTAGTGATTTAATCTTATCTTCGTCCATTAATTATTTTTTATCTTGACTCTTCTGCCACGAGAACTTTTCAATATCAATACCATTCTCATCACAAATAGCCAAGACACCTTCCATTACCTTCGATTCAGAAACTTTGTCCTGAGCCTTGAAAGAAACAGAAAATGTATGCACAGTATCAGAATCAACTTGCTTTACTTTAGCTCTGTTAACAAAACTTTCAATAGCAGGATTTACAGTGGTGTCAACCATGTTAGTAGTATTATACCCAGTATCTGGATTTTCAAGAGTCTTATAATCCAAATCGTTCAACCCAATATTGTTTTCTTCCATGTCAAACTCCTTATTTTTTTTCGTTTTTTTTACACCCGATAATCTAGGGGAATCTATATATATTAGAATAATATAAACAATTAGTAAATTAAGAAAATATGTAATATGTAGTAATAGTACATACGTTAATTATTTAGTGTTAAATATATTGCATATGTATAGAGCTTAATTATTTCATAAATTAATTCTTAATTATTTATCATTTCTTCAAACTTATAAAGTCTTTCTAGTGTTTCTTCAGCAGTTGTCTCTTTAAATATTTCTGTCAAAGAAAGACCTTCGTCCATCCCCTTTACATACTCTGGAAATATTTCATTCAATATATGTAAATTCTTAAACTCTTCAGGTAAATCTTTCATCTTAAAATATTCACTTGTTACCCATTGAGCCATAACTGCTATTCTAGAAATTAAATAACTTGAGTTGTTCATTATGGTTCTGGTAAAGTAATTCCCTGATTGTCTAGAGCTATGAAGGTATTTAATGCTTCAATTTCATTTTTGCCACTAGAGTCTTCTAAAATCTCCACATACTTCTGATTCCTAATCTTCAATCTGTTAAAATTTTCATCCAGAAGTACATATCCCTCAACCGTCAAAGGATCTTGATTTTCAACTAAACTATATGCTTCATCTAGATTATTTACTTTTACTCTCTCTGGTATCAGCTTCTCATACTTAGAATTCAAAATTTCATGGTCAAATATGCATGATTCATTAAAGTTTTCTTTGTTTACGATTGATATTACTTTTAGGTGGTTATTTTCGTAAATCACTACGTTTCTGTTTACTTTTCCAAACACTTCAAAGCAGTAAGTAAAATTAGGGTCAAGATCTTCAGTCAACTCTTTAAAACTGTGACCCATCTCTTCAAGTGTAATTTTAAAAAGATCTATCCATGAAACT
>JACCDO010279522.1_pt1 | contig 12321 bp, 12 predicted proteins | sample 7446101 | NCBI WGS metagenome assembly JACCDO01 (sample SAMN15323440, study PRJNA562643) | freshwater metagenome | isolation source: river surface water | place: USA:Blue River Watershed | collected 2017-08-16 | reverse complement strand
TCTGTTGTTGTTGTTGTTGTTGTTGTTGTTGTTGTTGTTGTTGTTGTTGCTGTCCATACTGCTGATTACTATACTGTGCTGGTTGCTGATAATTATTATATGGATTAGCCCCTTGATTCGCAAGTATCACGCGAGCTGCCACCAGGCACAGCAAGAACATCAACCGTAGCGCATTCTTCGAAGGCGTCATTGAAGCAACGATCGATGATGTATGTGTTTTTTTTGTCAATTGGGTACGACAGACTTCTTTAGGGTTAAGGAAGTAAAAGAGACATAGGGATTACACGACTTTATCCGTTACGCTGCTAGAACAGATGTCACCAGGGATTCACTACCACGACTCGTTAAACCGCTTCTATTTGGTTTTAAGTGTGATAAATAGTCGGTTAGGGCTCAACTCAAATTGTCAATTTTTTTGATGGATAGAACGAATAGAAAGAAAAGGTTATAGAAAATGCCGAAGAACAAGGGAAAAGGAGGTAAAAACTACAAGAAGGGCAAGAAGAGAGACGAGGGTGAGACCCGCCGCGACTTGCTCTTCAAGGAAGATGGTCAAGAGTATGCTCAAATAGTACGTATGCAAGGTGACGGTCGTGTTGCATTACAATGTTATGATGGTAGAGATAGAGTTGGACTTATACGTGGTACGATGAGAAGAAGAGTATGGATGAACACGGGCGACATTGTACTCATCGGATTGAGAGAGTTTCAACCAGATAAAGCAGATATTATTCATAAATATACCACAGAAGAAGCTAGAAATTTACAACAATACGGGGAATTACCAGATACTGCAAAGATTAATCAAACTGCTGTTGATATGGCTATTGATGGCGGTGATGATGATGAAGACGCAGGCTTTGATTTTGAAGAAAATATCGATAAAATATAAACATTCCTCTTGTAAATTATACTGTCTCGTAGTGTAAGATTCTAATGTAAACATTTAAGCGCATATCGTTATGAAAGCTTGCAATGCAGCTCTTTACAATCTAGTTTCAATTTGAGATAAGTAGCATCTATTCTGTATTTTTCCGTGATCAAAGTTACAAAGAGTCGACGACAAAAACGAAGATTTTTTCAAATATTTATTTTCATACACACAATACAACATTAGTCATGCAGTGATGGTTATCTGCGCACAAACTTACCAGAATGAATTTTTCTTATTATTGTTTCCACTTCCACTACCTGAAGCCCATATTTTGGCCTTGCTAATAACTAATTCAGCATGTTCATTGCCAAACGCCTTGGAGTAATTCTCCCTTTCGGCACACCGCAACATATACTTTGCCACATTTGGTCTAATTGACATGTTTACATTAGAGAAGAAGACAGGGACATAATTCAAGTAAGACGCAACTGCGACATCGGCGATTGAAAATTTATTATCAACTAAATAGTCAGTTTTACTCAAAATGTCCTCTAAAACATCCATCGATCTAACATTAGGTTTATCGACTGATGTTCCACTCATTTTTTTGCCAAAACAAACACTATCTAGTTCGCTATTCGCCCAGACAATCCATTTCGAATATTTCGCGCGTTCAGCAGCTCCTGTGCTTTTATATGCATCAAAACAATACATTAGAATCGCGCCTGATTCAAATACTTCAACTCCATTATCATCTTCAAGGAATGGCACTTGTGAGAATGGATGATTGTTTGGTCGAGGAGGTTTTTGTTCAAACGGGATTTTATCTTCATATAAATACCAATTAATTAATGGAGATCTTGTCTGCTGTGAACCGTATAACTTGATCAATGCGCTGCATACTGCGAGCTGCACTAGTACCAACAAAAGCCTCATTCCCGGAATAATTGCGATGAAGCTTCCGCGTGATAGATGCTTGCATCACCGGGAAAAAATACCTACTACGAATTAGGGATTACCTTAATTTAAGGAAAAATAATATTTTAATATCTGTGGGTCAATCAGTTCTCAGTCAATGATTACCAGTGGTATAATTAGTGATAAACTGAGTGCTAGAAATTGCTTCGATTTAATGATTGTGTGATCAGATCAAGCTTGTCTCGTAAATATAGTGCAAATGGAGGATATTCCGACGATAATTGTCATCAAAGACCACGGTAAAATGCGCAACTATATCTCTCATATAGAGTCGCTAGATGTAACGAAGATTCGATGCATCGGCAAAGGTAGAGCTATGACAAAAGTGATAACTGTAATTGAGATTGTCAAAGGCTTAAAGATTGGTTATGAGCATCAAATCACAGAAATACATATGGAACAAGATAATGATGGAAATGGAGTATCCGTTATGACTGTAACTCTTTCAAAGCTACCATTGGATACAAAAAATCCAGGATATCAAAGTTGCGGAGAAGTTATTACTAATAGTCGACACATTGTTCTTGCTGAATCTAGTCGTAAATTACGAACTTTAGGTAGTAACATTAACTCTCGACGCGGTAAGAAGGGTATAAAAAAGGAAGTATAATTGTTAAATATGACTAATTAGGTGTAATATACTGTATATCATGATTAGAATAAACCAGCTTTCTTCTTTTGTTCATCGCGCTTCCACTTAGGTAAAGCAGCAAAAGCAGCTTTATCGGTATTAAAGACCGATTTAAAGGTTGCGTCATCTAAATAAGTCTCTTTACAAGTAGGATCAACACCAGCAGGGCATCCGCTTTTTAATGACTCCAATGAATGAGTACTGCCATCGGTTACTTTGGCGGCTGCTACAGGAGCAGCAGTAGTAGCAGTGGTAGTAGCTACAGGTGCTTTCGCTACAAATTCCTCTTTTGCCAAATTACTACGTTTAGTTTCTTGAGATGCTTTCAACTCTGCTACTTTTTTCTCATAAGGATCGTCATATTTATTCGCAGCAGCAACCACATCGCTCCATCCAACAAAGTAACAAGTGAACATGGCTGGTTCAGAACCAGCATTTACTCTGATAACTGGACTGTCTACATCTCTGCCATCATCAGCTTCATTGACATATTTCATGGCAAACTCCATAGACTTTTCCTTTTCAGCGGCAGAAGAAAGTCCACCAACCCAGACGAAAACTGTGTTATATGTATCTAATAAGAAGACATCCTCGTTATTAAGATCGGTTTGATCGAAGTTGTGTACTTCCTCGACTTTGAAGTTGCCTGTGGCGGTTGATAATGAAAATAATCGGTGATCTCTAGGTGCACTTTGGCCTGGAGCAATACTTGGATACTCAGTTTTACCACCAAGTGCAGACCAGAACTCTTCAGGCTCCTCACCTTCGTTGATGTTCACAACATTACGTCCACCTTTTCCTTGGTAATCGCCAGCAAGAATGGAAGCAACATTAGTAGCAACGGATACTTCATCGCTGGAACCATAGGTACTTTTCCAAACGAAAACGGTTGATGGATTGACTAGTACAAAAACATCTTCAGAATTTAATTTTTCTGCCTTTTCTGGTACTTGAACCGCAATAGTATTCAACGGATTAGTTCCACGAACATGGAATAATCCAACGCCATCGGTATCGTATGAATCAGTTTGATTACTATTGGCGAATGAAGATGCCTTGCCGCCAGCATGAATAATAGTTCTACCTTTAAATATCGAACGGAAGTGAGCTGGTTCTTTACCTTGGGTAACACGAACTTGAACGGGAGCACCACCTCTCGCATCATCTAATTCTTTGGCCAAAAGTGCAGCAGCGCCCTTTTCGTCAGCACTAGATTCGTTACCCAACCAGAAGTAAATGATCCAATTTTCCTTCTTGTTCTTGATGTAGGTGTATAAAATGACATAGCTATCACCGCCATGGAATTGTCCATATTTAGCTGGATCAACAGGTTGTAATTTAAAGTCACTGACTCCCCAAACTTCAACTTTGCCACTACCATCATCAACTGGAGTGTCTTCTTGTTGCTTCAATGCCAATAACGCTTTAACATCTACTACTTCATCGGGACGAGAATTGGATGGTTTTGAGGTTAAACCAAACGATTGTGGAGGAGTCCACATAGAAAACTCGCCTTTAAAGCTAGAACTTTCATTACCATCTGATACACGTTCAATGGGAGTGTTAGGTGACAAACCACTTTGTGATAAGTATCGGGTTGCATTAACCATTGCTTCCTTCTTCTCGTTCATTGTGGAACCTTTTCCGACCCAGATGTATAACTTTGATCCAGTATCAATAACAAAGACGTCACTACTATCTAAGAGAGATCGTTCTAATTTACCTGATGGTAGGTTAACTTCTGTGAAGGTAGTTGAACCAGATGCATCAGAGAGCTTGAACATACGTTTTGCCACTTTAGCAGGTACAGTATCATCACTTTCACCAGCAGGTAAAGTGGCAGGATCAACATAACCACCTAATGCGCCCCAAAAATCGGTATTTCGTTGATCATCATCAATGCGAATAATCTCAGCTCTTCCGCCGCGTTGATCATTATTGATATTAGTAATGACCTCAATACCCTTAACCTTCTCAAGTTTATTGGCATTTTTACCATTAAAAATATACAACTTTAATCCTGCATCTAATACAAATACATCGCCACTGTTAAGTGATGAGACGTTTAATGGGACTTCAGTAACACGGATGGTTCTAGAACCTTTACAACGTAATAAGCGAGTTTGATAAACATCACGTTCTACTTTTACGAAGCCACTATCAACACCACCAGCTAAATATTCAATACCACCAGAATTTTTAAAGTATGATAAGAATAAATCACTTTCACTGCCTTGTAACTCGCGGTATTGAACTGGTCCACCACCAAGTTGATTATCTAGTTCTACAGTTTTGTAAGCTGCAACACCAGACTCATCTTGACTTGTTTCACTGCCTAACCAAAAGTGTAATGCCCAAGAAATTTTACCAGTGTTATTAACTGAAGTATTCAGTAAAATGTAAGAGTCGCCACTGTATAATTTACCACGAAACTAACAATAAATAAGTAAGTAAAAAGAAAATGGTGGGACGAATGCTGCAGGGGACACTTACGTCATTAACTTTGACTGGCTTCAAGGCCTCGATGCGCCAGACCTCTAGGCCTGCTGATTTTCCCGCTCCTGCGAAGGCTGGCTCAGTCATTGCTGCTTCTGTTGTCGATTGAACTAAGCTATTCTTGGCGAAAAAGATTCATGAATCATGGTAAGGGTTACATAACATTCTCTGAATGTAAAAGAAATAGGAATAACTTTGTCTATTTCCCTCGCTAGAATTGTTCTTATTGGTTAGTGTGATATTAGCTTAAGCCCTTTGAGTATAAGCTACTTCCACGTTAGAATATCTACCTAATAACCACTATTTGGATCGTCAATCGAACTTAACTATATAGTACCAGCACACATGGATCCAGTTCTTTTTTGTATATATTAATAATCTCATATTCTAAGCTAAAATAGGCTGAGGCCGCCCTCGCCAAATTAATACCCACGGTCACATAAACGGTATATAGGACCATATTATTTTCTCCTTCGTTTCTAAGACTCTTGCCCAAGAGTCTAAGCAAATCATGAATGTGAATGATTGTCTGTCCATTCTGAACCAGCGACAGCAATTGTCGGACGACGGTGCCCGTGGCTGCAGTCACGATACCAGTATTGTGACGAGCATGTTAGAATGCCGACCTTGCCCATCCACTGCTATCCCGACTTTACTTTCATCATTGTCTATGTTGGAATTAATAACATTATTGCTATCGTTGCAACAAGAGAGAGTAGAAACATACCGCGAATATGACAATGTACTGAATGTTTTGCTTCAAGAAAATAAATTAAGTGAATATCCAAATCTTGTAGCTGAGATTACATCTATTTTTACAATAATAAGTGAAAAAATCAATAATATAAAGAATATAGTCAAAGAAAAAGGAGAAGAACTATTACACAAGCACATTACAAGTATCCAATCCTATGAAAAGGATAAATTAGTATTGATTGCGTCGAAACATTTAGATAAGATTCAACAGAAATTAAATCCAGATAACCAATTTAATCTTTTTGAATCATCCGATAGCAAAGGGCGCAGCCATGTACTAGCAGTAACAGATCCAAATTATATCAATAAGCAAATTAATGAATTAGAAAGCAATATCATGGAAGATGTAGACAATATCATGTCATTGAAAGCGGAGTATTTGGAAAAATAAGTGTAATTAATAGGGTTGTTAGTGTTGTATATTGTAATATACCTAGAAGCGTTATACTATTTAGAAAATCTTAAGGCTAAAATGACTGTTGAGATACATACAGAAATAATACAACAAAATTATTATCTTTCAATAATACTTATGAGAACTTAATATGTGTTTGAATGAGTTTTGAGTTATTTTTGAATTTTGTTGACAAGATCGAGATATTCACGTCTTGTATCTCTATCTGTCTCAAAACTACCAAGTAAAGTTGTAGTTACTGTTGATGCACCACTTTTTTCAACGCCTCTCATGACCATGCACATGTGCTCACACTCTACCGTCACACCAACACCTCTGGCATCTGCTGCTTCCATAATTGCTTCAGCAATTTGTCTTGTCAATCGTTCTTGTACCTGTAATCTTCTTGAAAATAATGTAGCAATTCTTGATAGTTTGCTTAAACCTAATATTTTACCATTTGGAATATATGCAATATGTACTTTACCAGAAAATGGAACCATATGATGCTCACATAGAGAATGTATGTCAATATTCTTTACCATGACCATATCACCATGTGTCTTTTCGTTGAACACGCCTTCGCCGACAACATCACTGACAGTTTGGCAATAACCTGAAGTTAAAAAAGCTAACGCTTTTGCCGCTCTCATTGGAGTTCTTTCTAACCCTTCACGCTCAGGATCTTCTCCCATACACTGTAAAACATAAATTAAATAGTTAATTTAGAGTTTTATCGATAAAATTATTATATTTACCTCAATAATAGTACGAAATGCCTTCGCCATTTTTTGAACTCGTTCGTCATCACCTAGCGATTCCCGATCTTCGCTCGACGTATCGCTGTCGTCCACCGCCCTGGCTCGCTTGTCCTTGCCGGACATCTCTGGTAGTGTGTCTAGTAATGACATATTTGTTGCTTATACCTTCTCCTGTGACGCTACTATTTTGTGTGACGATTCTGACGAGTGTTTGAGACGCTGTGACTCATTGCTGCCGGTATGCCAACGGACTCGGGGACTGAGAAATATAAAATGAGGAAATGTACAAGCTCTAGAGTCAATACACGTGCAAAGTGCACTCACTGCATGCGCTTGTTATATTCATATCTTGATGTTCTAGTTCCACTGAGTGTGAGGATGCATGGCGACTCGGTCACATCCGTGAATAAAACTTGCCGGTACGTACTGGCTGGGGAATGAAAAAAAAGAGGTATGAAAAGTTTCTAGTGTCAGTCCTGGTGCCCAGTGCATACACTACACGCGATTATGATATACTTCTTGACGATCTGGTTTATCTGGGTGTGGACACAATTGTACCGGTTAAAAATCGAAACAAAGTCTTTGACAACTTTGTGGCCCATTATGTGGGCACGAGAAATGAGGTTTGTGTGTCCAGTGCAGGCGCTTGTAACATGTCCGCCTTGATACCCTAGCCTGGTCTGGTCTGCTTCGCCGCAATATACCATCTGAAAGCTGCTTAACGTTGACCAGCAATATGGGGTTATGGCTGATATTAATGATGTTAGTTTTATTTGTTAGCTGGAGTAATAACAAACTTACTGTCATGTCGATAGATGTCCAGGAACCTTTCATACTTGGTGAATGCGACGGAGGACTTGGCAATCGCTTAAGAGTTCTCGCCTCATATATTGTGTTTACCGAGGCAATATATAACAATTCATTATTATATTTCATTTGGCAGTACAACACTGATTGTCCTGCTCATTACGACGAATTGTTCTTACCTATTCCTCGTGTTCATATTATCAATAGTACTAGTGATATTGAAGAATTATCAAAACATCCATTGCTTTTAGAAAAATTTCATAACAACAGAGGAAATTTTGATTATAATATGGGACTCAAAGGAATTCAAAAACGCCATTGGAAATGGTATAAACGGCACTCTTACGCGATGATTAATCCCATTCCTTCTATCATGAATAAAGCTAAAATATATTTACAAAGTTATGATTTATGTAAAATGCCGTTTTTAGCTATGCATGTTCGTAGAACAGATTTTATGGGTGGCATGAACCTGTGGAACTATTGGAAGTTTACTAACGATTCCTTGCCAGACGAAAAAGTATTTTTGATGGCAGATAATCCAGCATCACAGCATTATTTGTTAAACGAATTCAATAAAAATGGTGTGGAAAAAATTATAGTGGTGGAAAAGATGAAGCTTTTAGATAATGAAACCAGTAGTGCGTTGCCCAAAGCCTACCGCCACACATCTGTAGAAACTGCGTTAGTGGAGGTACTGATAGCCGTTTATTCATCGCATTTCCTAGACACGGGAGGAAGCAGCTTCTCCGAATTAGTTAAAGCATTATGGGGTCGCAAAAATGACTGGAATTTGTGTCCTCCTCCATCTACTTGACCATAAATCACTTGTTTTTTCTGTGTAATTACTGTAAGCACATTATTTTTATTGCTTTGTCGCAATTGGTCTGCGTATTATATTTTACTCTTCTGCAGTACCGGCGAAGGACCGTTGGCAACGAATTGTAACAATGGTACAGATTGGCGATAGAGGCGATAGTGCGCGAATGGATGCAGAAGAAGATACCGTCGAGAGTCCGCTGGATGATGATGAGTTGCGCCTGCAGCAGCAATCTGAGAGGCACGAGGAAACTGTGATAACACGGGTACTATCTAATGCTAGCATTGTTCCAATCCCGAATGAGCTGGAAGAAAACAAGAGAGACGAAACTTCTGAAGGCGCAATAGAATCATCATCGTCAAACCTGGTAGTGGGAGAATCAAGCGTACCGCTTGTCTGGCCAAAGCCATTACTGGAGAATTATGATATGAATTGGCCAAATCTAGATACTGATATAATTACAGATATTGAATCATGGATTAGAATAAATAAAAAATTATTAATACGATCAATTACATGGAATTTGAACGGAAAGACATTGCCGACAGATGATGAATTCATACGGTCATTATCGAAAGAAATTTTAATCAATAATAAATACCATGTATATGTTGTAGGTAGTGAAGAGTGTGAACGATCAATTGCAGCATCAACAATCAACACATCAAAGAAAGCTTGGGAATCTTTACTAATGAGCGTTCTGGGGAGTAAATATGTCCCACTCAGGTCACATACACTACAAGCAACACACATGATAATATTTGTTCATAAAGGTATCGAGCATATGTGTCACGAAGTAAATTCTGCAGCTATAGCAACAGGTGTTGCGAACACCCTTGGTAATAAAGGGGCTGTTGGAATTTCTTTTTTATTTGGTAAAACTAAATTTATATTCATGAATGCCCATTTGGCAGCAAATCAAAATAAAGTGAAAGATAGGAATACGCAGGCTAATAAGATAGTTGAAGAAATGCCACAATTATTAAACAGGCATTCGGAATCAACTGCTTCTATTGATGCGCAGCATACGCGCACGATTTTTATGGGGGATTTAAATTATCGCATACGTGGTAATTACAACTTAGTTATGCAACTAATTGATTTAAATATGCAAGAAGTTATGGTGAATAATGACCAATTGAAATGGTCCATTAAAGAGTCACTGTCATTTCACAACTTCTCTGAGGCCCCACTACATTTTAAACCTACTTATCGGTTCGATCTGGGGACTAACAATTACGACAGCAGTGCCAAGAAAAGGATCCCTGCTTGGTGTGATCGCATATTATTTCGTCCCGATGGCATCAAATGTATCGCTTATAATGCTGATTTTAGTCTCATGAATAGCGACCACAAACCAGTTTATGCATCGTTTGAAGTTGATGTTGACGTGGATGAACAGAATTTTAGTCACGAAACGAATAAAAATATAGATAATTACGTTCGTACTAATGAGTTTGTAAGTCAGTCGCAAGTATGTAATATAATGTAAATTTATTATTAAACATATCTCACAATATCAGCAAAATAAATCCTAAGTGGTAACAGTCAGCCATTATTACAGCACTGTTTATACCGATATGCTATTTGTGCGGGTCTTAGTTATCGCTTCATACTTTTGATACCTATTGAGTTCATACAATTGAAGATTAAAACAAACTGAAGCACATACGTAAAACACGCCTAGTAACATAGCACTTACCCCAATCCATATAAATTGAGCTTTGGGATATATCGTAACCATTCCAATGTGGAATAGAAGTAATCCTCGGCAACTAAATGCATACAATAATCTAAGTTTTTTAATCAAAAACTTCCATTCAAGTTCCAAACAAATAATAATAAAACAGAATAATATTTCAAATGACCGTAAAATAAGATCACGATAACTAATGTCGTATGTGACAATAACGAAAACATTAGCGGACAAACACAAGAGACTGATCAAAAAACTTGAACCGTGTAAACATCTGAATGCAAATAATACCAAGTCACAGTTCCCACAGCAATTGTGGTCATCGCCATCGACGTCTTCACTATCCGCTCTGGCTCTAAGTTTACTTGTATCACTCGCCTCTGTCTGCTTCATCGCTGGAACAATACAGCTGTGTACTTAGCGCTACAAACTAATTGCCTCTCTTAGGGGTTACACTTGTCTAGCATACATACTCATTCGAGGATGCAGGATACAGGTACTGCGTGAACACGCAGAGTGCGTTCAATTTGCTATTATTATAGGTATTAGTAACAAATGTTCAAATTTTTGATTCAAATAATATTATCCACACCCATGAGATGAGAATTAATTAAAAAAGAATGACTTAGTGCATAATTAAGTGGGTAAATAAATGGGCGGTTTAGTGGCTGATTAAGTCGTGTGATCTAGCGGACTGTATCAGAAGCAAAGAAGTATAGTAGAAGGACCATATGGTAGACAGTATAAGATGCCGCGAATGAGGGGACACATACTCAAGTACATTAAGAATACCTATTCCACGATTCATACATGTAAGCTACACCAACTTAGAAGTATTTCTTAGTAACTAAAATACAAAATACAAATCAATATGCGAATACCAAAAATTGTAATAATAATCTGTTCTTGCAGTCTCTAACGACCACCACCAGTTGGGTTGTCGGCTTGCTTTATCAACCATTGTACGATTTCACCAATGTTGATGGTTTTTAATGCCGAGCAAGGTATGATAATCCATGGATTGTCTACAATATAATCTAGATTCAATTCCTTGATCAATACAGTCTCGGTTGCATGAGGCTCTAAATCAATTTTATTTGCCACAACCAATAATGCAGTTGTTGCCAATTCTTTATCTTCCAATAATCTATGTAATTCCGCTTTAGCGTCAGGAAATAAATGCATGGCATTAGTATCAACAACAAATATTATGACATTACACCCTCTGGTATACCGTCCCCATTCAGAGCGATATTGACTTTGTCCCCCTAAATCCCAACATTTCATGTGAACCCCGCCACGCTTAACCATGCGGACATTTAAACCTATTGTTGGCGCAGTCTCCACTGGTGCACCATCTGATAATACTTGCAGCAACGTAGTTTTTCCACTGTTCTCCAATCCAACCAACACCACCTCCAGCTTCTTGCTGAATAAAGCAGACATCATGCGTTTTAAGATGTTGCCCATGTTGCCGCGGTACGGAAGAGAACTATGACTTCGTGGATCTTCTGTATCACTTAGTGATAATCACTACCAGATCAAATAACCAATTTTGATTTTACTTTGCCGGTACTGGTACCGGTGCAGGGTGCGTGTATCAATTAACGCAGCAGACAGCATGATGCAGTTTGCAAGATTGCAGCAACAAAAAAGAAAATAATCATCTATTTATTTAGACATTCAAGAATTGGTAGGAAGGTTTTCCTGGAGTGGCTAAAACTACTCGTCTTTGATCGATATTTGATGCACCTGTTGCTACTTCACTCTCATTATAGAAAAAGCAATGGGCGATCTCTAATGCTTTGGCAATGAACTCGCTATTGTCCTGTAAAATACGTTTTTGGTCATAAGACATATCAATAGCAATCGCATCTAAACCTCTCTCTAAGCACTCATCGCGCATGAATGCACCGAATTGCATCAGTGCTTTGGTTTCCTTCTTCAACTCAGCATCTGAACTTAAAAATTCTTGCAATTTCTTTATTAAATCAGCTGGGAATTCGCATTTTCCATCAGCTTTGGTTATCACTTGCTGTTGCAAAAACTTTAGAGTCGACTTCTTATTCTCGCTGTAAATCGAGGAAATAAAAACGTTAATCGCCTTG
>JACCDO011918797.1_pt1 | contig 12322 bp, 9 predicted proteins | sample 7446101 | NCBI WGS metagenome assembly JACCDO01 (sample SAMN15323440, study PRJNA562643) | freshwater metagenome | isolation source: river surface water | place: USA:Blue River Watershed | collected 2017-08-16 | reverse complement strand
GCTCAATCTAAGATCGAAAAAATCGCTGTTTTACAGATTAAAAATGAAGCTAAACTCAAAGAAGATGAGATTGTATTCTTGAGTTCTCAAATTCAAGAAAGCGTTCAAGCATTGGTCTTAGGTAGATATCAATTGATGACCCAAGAGAATATCAGCACTTTAATGCCCAAAGATCGTAGTCTTGAAGATTGTATTCAATCCCAATGTGTCATAGAAATTGGCATGACTCTAGGTTCTGCATTGATGATCAATGGACAAATCTCCAAATCCCAAAATCAATTCCAACTCGATCTACAACTCTATGAAACCCAAAGTAAAAGGCAATTATCCGCTCAATCCCTAACAGTCAAAGATCTATTCTCTCTTGAAAGGCAAATCAATGGTTTGGTTCAAGGGGTTTTAAATGAAGCTTTTGCTTTGATTGCACCCAAAGCAGAAGAAGAACAAATCATTCAAGATGAGATGGCATACGAGAATATGCTACAAAAGATAGAAGAAGAAGCTCAAAAAAATAAAGCAGATTATACAACGATTGAACGATCTTTAAATCATTTTATTAGATTTAAAAAGCCCAATGCATTGGATCAATATCTCAAGAAAAATGCAAATAATCAATTCTTTAGTCATTTCCAACATCAATTTCAACAAGCTCAAAATCAACTGATCATCCAAGAGAAAAATCAGTTCTTATATGCCATTAGCATCGATTGGAATGCTATTCGGTATAGAGTGAAATATAAACCAGATCAAGCGATCAGCTTGATTTATGCATTTATCGATAAATACAAAGATGCCCAGTTTGAAAATCCCTTTCAAGAAGAAGTCGATCAACTCTTACAATATCTTAAAAATCAAACACCATTACCCACATATCTAGATCTCATCGATTGGGTTGAAATCAATCATGAGAATCCTACTCAACCCCAAAACCAATCATTTTATGTCAGTAAAACTGAAATCACTGTTGCCCAATATACTGCTTGTGTAGAAAGCAAAGTTTGTACCCCACCGCATTGGGATGATTTAAGATGTAAAGTCAGTTTAGCATTGAATCAATTTTCAACCATAGCCAAACTCAATCATCTGTTTAGGGCAGATCATTTACCAGTGGTTTGTGTGGATTGGCATCAAGCAAGAACTTTTGCGCAATGGATCGGTGGGGATTTGCCTACTGATACGCAATGGAAGGATGTGCTCAATACCCAAGAATTAAGATCTCATTACCTCAGGAATATGAATTGTGATCATGTGGTGATGGGTGATGCATTGTCATTTGGTTGTGGACAGAATCAGATTTGGGCGCCTTGTAGCAGAACATCACTTGCTAAACATGGGATATGCGATATTGTTGGCAATGTTTGGGAATGGATCATCATGGATCATCAGGAGAATGACCATCAAAGAATCAAAGGTTTTGGTTGGAAGAATACAGCAATCTCTATACAAATAATCAACGACATAGAATCTCGAAGTGCTTCTTGGGGCTTTGATGATGTTGGGTTTAGAGTGGTTAAACCCCTTATTGATCGTATTGAAGTGGTCAAAAAGACAGAGAGAGTCAAAGCAAATTCAAAGCAAATAGATACAGAAAACTACAAAAAGCAAGTAGATGTTTTGATCAATCAAGCACTCATCAATCAATCAAAATTGGCAGAAATCGAACAGCAATGGGTGCATCTTCAAAATCAAATCTATGCTGGTGGTGCCATAGAAAAAATCAATGACTTTGTGCATCAATATGAATCATTTGCCCCCTTCTCTGTCATAAAACAGAGAATCAATCGTTTTATCGAGAATATTGAGAAGAGAAAGAAAGAAAATCAAGAACTACAAATCGAAGAAACTTGGTCTTCCATTAAGCTTGAGTTAGAAATATTAGGGAAAGATGGGCTTGTATACATCGATGATTTTATTAAAAAACACCCAGATTATGCGCAGTATCATGCCCAAGTCAAAGAAAGTCTCGATCAACAGTCAAAAAGCATTCATTTGATCGATTGGGTCAAAGTCGATGGTCGTTTATACAATGGCATGCCCTATCTATCGAGTTTTTATATGAGCAGAAGTGAAGTAACAGTTGAACAATATGATCAATGTGTGAAAAGCGGTGTATGTTCTCCAATCAAGGATTATTGTTATGATATTGTTCATTATAAACAGAAAGCCGATCAAATCAATCTTGCGCCTTTGCATCCAGTGGTGTGCTTGAGTTTTAAACAAGCAAGAACCTTTGCCAATTGGGTAGGTGGTGATCTACCCAGTGAAGCCCAATGGAAACATGCAGCTTCATCTCGGGGTAAATACATCTCTTTGCCTTGGACCAATCAAGATGTCTCTCAAGTGACTCATGTTGATTGTGAGTATGCCAATCATAAATTTTCACAATGCCCCAACGATCAACTCCAAGATATTTGCACTTCAATCAAAGGGCATACCTTAGAAGGAATATGCGATATGAATGGTAATGCCTATGAGTGGGTCTTAGATGATGGGGCGCCCCATTTGATTGATCTTGATGTCAAACATAAAGCGCTATGCACGAAAACAGATTGTTCTGCACATTCAAAAACCATCAAGGGTGGGAGTTTCAATACTGGGGTTCTACCCATTCAACATCAATCTCATGCTGAAGATGCTAGAAATGACTTGGGGTTTAGGGTAGTAAGGCCTGTTTATTTTGAATTGGAGTTAAAAAAATGAAACTCATCATGATTTTATTCTTCTTAGGATTGAGTTCATTGTTATGTGCTCAAGATCTACCTAAAATTGCTGTATTAAAAATATCAAATAAAAGCAGTTTAAGTGCCGATGAAATCCTATACCTAACCAATCAAATACAATCCAAAATCCAAGAAAAACTCAATCAGCGTTATCAGATTATCACCCAAGCCAATATCAGTGAATTATTGCCTAGCGATATGAAGCTTGAAGATTGTTCAAAAAATGAATGTGAAGTAAGTATCGGCAGAAATATCGGCGTTCAATTGATTGTGACTGGACAAGCATTGACTTTTGGGAATCAAAAAAATGCACTGAGATTGATTTTAAAAGTGCATGAAACCCAAAATGCAAATCTACTATCCACCCAAACCATTAAAGCCAAAACACCCAATGATTTGGAAAATCAAATGCCAGCCATCATTGATGCGATGATCGATCAAACGATGAAGGCCTATGATCTACTCAATGAAAAAAATCCCCAAAACGACACAACAGTCTTAAAAAAAGATGTAAAAATCATCAGAGATGACGTGGATTTTGAACCTAGCTTATTTTATGCTGACTACAGAAGTGATATGGAAGATCAAAAACCTACTAAACTCGAAAAAAGTCCAGAGATGTTTGCTTTAACTCAAGAATGGTATAGGCTACAAAATGCGCTTTTTGTGGGCGGACAAAGAGCCATTGCATTATTAAAATATTTCCATAAAAAACATAAGAACCACATCGGTTTTACCAACCCATACGAAGAAGAAGCCCAAAAACTCATCACTGCATTTCAAAATAACCCTAAACTCAAAATCTCAAAGAAGATCAATTGGATCAAAATTGATGGTGGGATCTTGAAAGTAAAAGATCATCAAGGGAATGCCAAAGAGATCAAGGTCAATTCTTTTTATATCAGTCAATCAGAAATCACCATCGCCCAATATTTCAGATGTGTACACCTTGGTCTTTGCCCTAAAGTAGATTTACATTCATGTGTCAATGAATCCTTTGATCAAAACCTCAATCATCCCATGACTTGTATCTCTTGGGATGATGCTAGGATTTTTAGCAAATGGGTAGGGGGTGATCTACCCAGTGAAGTGCAGTGGGAATATGTAGCAAATCCAGAAGGGAAAGAGAGTAAGCTTGAGTCTGATCAACAGATCATCAAAGAAGTTTGTCATCAAACAGCCTCAAAAACCAAAGATGGTGTTTGTGATCTCTTTGGTAATGCTTTAGAATGGGTACTCGATGATGCTTCCCAAAGCAATCTTGATTTGATTGATGATATGCCTAGATGCATTGATCTTGATTGCAATAGTATTGTTGGGGATTCAAAAATCATCAAAGGAAATTCAAATCAACAAATTTTATATCCCACAAAAAAAATGCTTAATATCGGATTTAGAGTGGTGAAAGCGGTGATCTATGATTGACATTTTTGACATCAAAAATATGCTCAAAAAGATATTCATTCTGTCTCTATTACTGATGAATTTCCTACAAGCCCAAGATCAAAGGGGCAGAATTGCTGTTTTACAAATCCATAATAAAACAAGCCTAAAAGCAGAAGAAGTATCCTTCTTAAGCGCCCAAATCCAACAAAAAATCCAAGTCAAAGCCATCAAAAGATATCAAGTGATGACCCAAGAGAATATCTTGGCTTTACTTCCCCCCAATCAAACCCTAGAAGATTGCACGCTGACAGAATGTGAAGTAGATACAGGTCGTCTGCTCGGTGCTGATTTAATCGTCACTGGACAACTTCTCAAATTTGGCACCGGCAAAGAATCTTTGAGATTAACCCTAAAACTACATGAAACAGCTACAGGCAATTTGCTCTTATCACATACCATTAAAGCCAACAATGCCAATGATCTAGAAAATAAACTAGAGAAGGCATTAGATGGGATGATCGATAAAGGCGTAAGTCATTTGGATTTTTACCTTCAAACCCAACAAAATGCCAAATCTACCCAAGCGCCCAAAGAAAATCCAACTATCTTGGGAAAAGCAGTAAGCATCACAGATGATTTTGATGCTTATTTAAAACAATTGTTAGATGAATGGAATGATTTAATCCTAAACAACAGCAGTGATGATCTGGGTTTGGTAGAAAAACTTCAGATCTTTCTCAATACTTATCAAGCACATCCCTTTCAAAATCCCTTAGAAAAGCAAATCAGGTCAGCCATTCAAGCCATTCAAGCCAAGAAACTACCAATGACGCATATTATCAACTGGGTTGCGATTCCTAGTGGTTCTTTTGAGATGGGTGGGGATGCGTTAAAGAGTGCTTTGCCCAAACATCAAGTGAATCTCAAAGGGTTTTATATCAGTAAAAATGAAATCACCATTGCTCAATATCAAAAATGTGTAGATGCTGGTGTATGCACAAGTCCTAGTTTTTCAAATCAAAATTGTTATCTCTTTGGTCCTATCGAATCTTCTAATGAAGATTCTTCTGAATTTTTTGTTTCTGAAGAAGAGTATATCCCAGAAGTTACTGATGACAGTGATGAAGAGTATTCCAATATACCACGCAAAGGTATTCTGGGTCGTAATTTCAGTAAATCCATCAATCAGCCAGTGGTTTGTGTCAGTTGGTATCAGGCCCGTGCATTTGCGAAATGGATCGGTGGAGATCTACCTACTGAAGCGCAATGGGAATATGTGGCTAAATCAGCGAAGGAAAACAGCAGATACCCTTGGGGTAATGATTATTCAGCTGATTTCATCGCAATCCACTCAGACACATCTAGTGAAGTATGCAGTAGACCTAGTGGTAATAGTAAACAAGGTGTATGTGATATGATTGGAAATGTATGGGAGTGGGTGCTTGATGATTTCCATCAGAATTATGAACTGTCTCCTAGGGATGGAAAAGCTTGGTGTGCCCATCCTGATTGTGATTTCATGCCAAGGACACCTAAGACATACAGGGGTGGGGGTTGGTTCAAAAACAAGATTGAACTCAATACCATCAAAAGACATTTTGGTTATCCCAGTGGCAAAACCAATCATATTGGATTTAGGGTGGTGATTTCTCTATAAATGCTTCAAGGAAAAGGGCAGTAATGGATGAACTTTGTGGTCATAGGCGAACTGAATTTAGATGTCGTAAGCCTATGGGAAATAAGGGGGTATGCGATATGATTGTTAATGTGCGAGAATGGGTTTTGGATGTGGATCATGGATTGAAGAGATTTCTGGTGTTGATCTTGATCAACATACTTCTGCTAAGATCCAAGCGAATCACATTGGTTTTAGGATTATGCGACCTGTATATTTTGAATCAACTAAAGCGGTTGATCGATCAAAATACAATTTTTCTTCACCCTAAACCCAAGATTATCTTGTTGGGTTGTAGGATAACTTCTATTCCTAAGTTGAGCCTTTAAATCCCCAGAACCACAAGAATAATCCCCCCCCTTATCCACCCTACGCGCTGAATTCCCTTCACAATTCTTCTGGCTACAATAAGCACTACCATCGCGCGGGGCTTGATGATAACTCTCTTTATACTCATCCAATACCCATTCACCTACATTGCCAGCCATATCACATAATCCTTGTTCAGTAAATCCTTTGGGTTTGAGACAAACAGCCCCAGCACGATTTGTACCGCAAGAAAAGCCTTTTTCATCATACATCCAAGCATGTTGACAAGTCGCTTCTGTGGTCCCCCAGCCATAGAATGATCTCTTCCCAGCGCTTGTCGCTGCATATTCCCATTCAGCTTCACTGGGTAGATCCCCACCAGCCCATTTGGCAAAAGTTCTGGCTTGGAACCAAGATACACAATTCACAGGAAATTGATCTCTATGATTTTCCCAATAATAGCATTTTGCACTCTTCTTAGGTTCAGTACATACACCAGCTTGTACGCATTGTTTATACTGTCCCACAGTGATTTCGCTTCTGCTCAAGCAAAATTCTTTGATTCTCACTGTATGAACAGGAACAGTATCAAATGCACCGCTTTCTGAACCCATTTGGAAGATGCCACCAGGGATTTTTTTCCAAGTGATATTTTGTAAGACATGGGGCATGATGGGTGTTGTCGTTACCAACGATTGCTCTTTCTTCTTCTTCATCTCTTGGGGAGAAATTTGATATTGTATGAGCAATTCTGCTGTTTTATCTGTCCATTGGTTATTTACATTGAGTTCTAGGGCTTTTTCATAGGTTTGAATCAAATATTTCACACCGCTATTTTCCACAGGATCTACTCTATCTTTGAGAAATTTCTTATAGATGATTTGGGTTTCTTCGCCGAAATCACTGTCATTAAAAGCGATTTGTCTTAGGGCATTGGCATAGCTGAGTTTCATCCATGCAACTTGATACATGGCTGGGATTTTCCATAGTTGATCTTGGGACTGAATGATGCGATCATAGTTTTTTTGTAATTCATCAAAAACAACTTTGATTTGTTTAATCAATTTCACCAAATCTGGAGAAATCTCTGTATTTGGGATTTGGGCATATAAATCAATTAATTCTTTGATTTTACTGTCTTGGGCAATAAAAAGATTGCCATGCTCAATGGCTAATTGTTTAAGGTATTGTTCTTGATTTTGGGGCTTTTTTTGGGCTGCCAAAGGAAATACACTCAAAAAACTCAGCATAAAACAAAGGATGTTGATTTGATAGCGTTGCAACATTAGTGACAATCCTTTCGTACCCTAAACCCCAAATGATCTTGTTGGGCATAAGCATTCATCTTTGTTCTGACTTCTACTTTAATTTCTGATGCACGACAATGATAATCGCCACCTCTTTCTATTCTTTCAATCCCCCCATCACAATTTGATGTAGCACAATAGGCATTACCCTGTGCCAAATGCGTATCTGTATTCTCTTCTGTATACTCATCTAGTACCCATTCACTGAGATTCCCAGACATATCACATAAACCTTGAGCTGTATTCCCCTTCTTCTTGGTGCAAGGTGGCATAGGCTCATGATTGGGGCAATTTAATGATTCTTCAGTCAATACAGCGCGTTCGCAATCTGGCTCTTCATTGCCCCATGGATAAGAGATATTCAAACCAGCACTTCTGGCAGCATATTCCCATTGTGCTTCACTGGGGAGATCACCGCCAACCCATTTGGCAAATGTTCTGGCTTGAGTCCAAGAGATACAATTGACAGGGTAGGCATCTTTATTGGGTTGATGATATAAACATTTGGGACCAGTTGCAGGTTCTGTGCATACACCAGCTTGAACACATTTCTTATATTGAAGGACTGTGGTTTCTGTTTTGGAAATACAAAATGCTTCGATCTCTACGCTATGATTGGGGCGTTTTCGATTTGCGATGACTTGTCCAGTCATATCGAATTTCCCACCATGGATTTTTAAGAAGATAATGGGGGCACTGAGCAATGCCTTGGGCAAAGGACTTACTCTTTTCTTGTATTCTAGTGTAGGTCCCCGATATTTCCTAATATTTGTGGGGATATTAGGCGTTTGTGCATATACATCATTCACAGAGATCAAAGAGATCAAAGAGATCAAAAGTAAGAGATCATACATTGTTTTTTTACACTTCAAAGGGGACAAAAGCAATATGATCCCCCTTTTTTAAAGGAATTTGATAGTGTTCTATTAATTCTTGTTGTTTTCTTGATTTCTCTGCATCTGAAATTTGTATATCAAAGAAGATGTCTGCACCGATTTGATAACCTTTGCCTTGTAGAATTAAAAAATGCCCATTGTCTTGTAAACGATCTAGGCATAAAAAACCATCTTGAATCGAATTCGCATTGACTGGCAAAGAACCAGCCCAACGCCCTAATCTTAGATTTTGAATCAATGTGCAATCGTGAATATTCACCCGATATGTGGGACCACCATCAAAGGGATCAATGGTATGATCATAAGCAAACCCTACTTTTGATAAGAGATGTGCTGCTGGCTTAGAATCTGGGCCAACTTCACCGATCTGTGCTTGGATTTCTTTGGGTAATAACGATGTGTATAGAGGCACTTGGGGGAATAGTTCTAAGATAAAATGTATGTTTTCCCTAGAAAGCTTATCAGCAGTTTGATAATCAAGTTCAGTAAAGCGCTCCCCCAAATATTCCCAAAGTTGGCTTTCTCGATTGGGTCCCAAAGGTGGTAATAATTCAGCAACGATTTGTTCTTGGAACCAACTTGGGCGCAATGCGATCAAAGCCAATCTCGCATAACTTAAAAATCTACCCAGTTTAAAAGGATGCCCCCTCAGTTCTGGAGATAAGACCAGACCACCAAGTTCTGTGGGTCCATGATAATCAAAGATCAACTCTAGGGTTTCATGTCTAAAATGCTTTTTTAAAATCGGTGAATATTTTTGTTTTTCTTCCACCTTAAAATAAGTCGCTGGTTTCTCATAAGTACCATGTTTGGCAATGGTCATCGAACAACCCACCACTTTTTGAGTCTCTAGATTTTCTAGGACAAATAAGAATTTTCGATTTTCAGTGTGATTTAACTGAAATGAAGCTTCACTTGTAGCAACAATGCTTTCAATGACATCTCTTTTTGCGGGTAGATTCACAGTATCAAAGCTTTTGGAAAGTTCATACAGAATATCTACATCACTCATATTTGCTTGTCTAACAATAAACATTTTTCCTCAATTGCTATTCTACCATTAGGCATATATCAGATTCACATGATGCATTTAATCTGACAATATCTACAAGATTTATTTCATAAGTTGTTGAATTATCTTTTAAATTTAATTTAAGGAGTTCCATTGTTTCTTGAATCTTTAAAGGATAAAAAAGTTCAGTTTTATTGGTCTTTTGATAAGAAATCAAGATGGTAAAAGGAAATCCTTTGGGGTTTAAATCATATTTTAACCATAAACCAGTAGGCAATTGGGGGCTAGGGATTTTAAAGCTTAAACCCATTTGATTTTGGTCTATTTTTTGGGCATAACTCCCAGCTTGACAATCGAGATCACAAGAGAAATAAGGAGGAAATCGATTTAATCTCAGACTTCTATAAATCTCATTATTTTTCTCATGGGTATTTAAAAAATAAATCCCTTGTTCACTTAGGTATAATCTTCCCGTCCAAAAATGCTGTAAACCCACTAATCCTTGCTTAAAACTTTTACGTGATAAGCCTTTGTCTTTACTGATCCCTAAATCATATTCTTTTTGATCGGCAGTAAACAGTAGATGTGCTAAAAATGGGATTTGTTCGCGTTCGGAGATGAGTTCTTTGGACCAAGTATTCAATGGATTACTGCTATCGATCATCACTTGATCTTTAAAGCTGTGTTTGATGAACTTGATTTGATCCTTTTGATCCTTTTGATCCTTTTGATCTTCTTTGGAGATTTCTAGCCAATCCCAAAGCACTGGGATGTGATTGATTTGATCACCCAAGAAGATCGCATTCATGGGAATGATCACTTCGCTATTCTTGGGGTAGAAGATCATTTTTCCTTCATCTAGGCGTATTTCGATTTGTATGCCTTGTTCCAAAAATGCAGGAATTGAGAGAATACCAATCATTTCAGGTTGAATCTTGGAAAGCTGCTCTTGGGATTGTTGAGTGATCAATTCTGAGTCGCTATGAAATATCACATCTTCTAATGAAAATTGATCGATTCTTAGGGATTTCGCCTTAAATCTTAGACCATGACTGGTATTTTGGGAGATTAATTTTTCCTTCATATTGTCATTGATATAATGCTTTTTTTCCAAAGTACTGATGAGAAATCTACCAGCCCATGTTTGATCCACCCATGCTGTAGCGTGTAGGGTTTTGGGACACCAAGATTGATCCAATAATAATATCTCTGCATGATCTCTGTTTTTATTGATTTTTGACCAAGATTGAGAATAGCTTTGGCAGGCATGACAAGAGATCAATATCCCTACCCAAAAAACAAGATTACTGTACATTCATCCAAGCTTCTACATCTGTATTGCCTTGTTGATTTAAACCAAAGCCATCACTACAGAGTTGTTGTTTCCCCTTGATCTTTTTGAAATTAAATTCTTCTAGATCCAATTGAAATTCAGCATAAGCCCCACAAGAACCTTGGGGATCACCTTTGCATAGGGATTTTAAGACTTTGGATTTGGGGTCAAAAGTAGGAATCCCACAGAGTTCATGCGTCAAATCTTCTCTGATGGCAATGGGTGTTTTTCTTTCATTGCCTTGAATCTCTGCATTTTGGGCAAAATCAAAGAGTAAGGGAATTAACTGCCCAGCATTTCTTTCAAAGAGCCAATATTCAAAAGAACCTTGATAGGCAAAAAACACACATTCCACTTCGATCAAATCATAGATTTTATCCTCTGTTTTTTCAATCTCTTGACTGCGAATGGGGATCAGTTCCCTTTGGGTTTTATCTGTAATCATACACAAAGGATAATCATTTAATCTCTTGATAAAACCGATTTTATCTAGGGTTTGGGTAGATGATTCTTGGGTGATATTCTCTAAAGCATCTAACTTCTTTTGAGCCAAATGGGATGAAGATTGTTTTTGGGGCAGTTGATTGTTTTTTTCGTTATTTTTTTCAATCGCTTGTACTGTTTTGATGGGGATCGCCATCTTGGATGCATTTTTTTGATTTTTGGAAACACCCACATAGCTTTGCGCCATTCTGAGTTTTTGTTTTTCCATCAATGTCATCGATGATTCTTGTTGTTGAGAAGCATCTTGTTTACTGCCACAAGCATAGATCAAGAGCGACAGTAATATCAATATCATTGTTTTTTTGAAGATCTCAGCACAAGACATATTCTGTGTCTCCTTGTTAGTGAAATTCACGTTGTCTCATCAATTCAAATGCAACCACAGCGCCAGCCACAGCAACATTCAATGATTCTACATTTTGGAACATATCGATATAATACCAATCATCGATCAAAGGTTCTACTTCTTTACTAATCCCTGTGCTTTCATTGCCCAAAACCCATACACTGCGTTGTATATGTTTTTTTTGATAAAATGCTTCCTTCCCCAAAGCACTCAATCCACTTAATCCACAAATCCTTAAGCCTTTTTCTTTGAGTAGTTTAATCGCAGAAACAGCATCGATATGATGCCAAATAGGGGCATTTAAGGCTAAACCTGATGAAGCTTTAATCACAAGGGGATTGATTTCACTACAACCTTTTCTGGGTAATACCATGGCATTCACATTAGAAGCCATCAATGAACGAATTAACATCCCAATATTGGCTGGTGTGGTAATGCCATCAAATAAGAAGATCGGTTGATCTTGTTCATGCAATCCTAGTTCTAAAGCATTGTTGAGTGCGTGATATTTTGGGGCTAAGATATCTAGGGCAACACCTTGATCTTGGGCGCCATTTTTTGATATTCTGCTCAGTTCTAACCCTGACATCCTCTTGATTTCTATTCTTAACTGATATGCCAGTGATAAAATATCTTCGATTTGTCCGCCTCTGGCTTGGTGATCCAAAAAGACTTTGGTGGGTTTGAGAGATCCAGGTTCCATCACTGCTGTTTGCAATGCTTCAATGACTGGATTTCTGCCATAAATGGTTAAGCAATTTTGGGGTTTCATGAGATGATATTTACCTTATTTTGAGATGAAATCGATGGTTTAGTTAATTATGACAATCAAAG
>JACCDO011841886.1_pt1 | contig 12327 bp, 7 predicted proteins | sample 7446101 | NCBI WGS metagenome assembly JACCDO01 (sample SAMN15323440, study PRJNA562643) | freshwater metagenome | isolation source: river surface water | place: USA:Blue River Watershed | collected 2017-08-16 | reverse complement strand
ATGGACATGGCTTTGGTTAGTAGGATAACCCAATTAACATCGCTGAATGAGGTACCTTGAAGCATCACAGATAGCTCAGTGTATAGTCTTGGAACTAGTGTGTTATCATATGGCACCTGTTCAGTAACCACTTGTTCAGTAACATCAGGGACTGGTTCGGAGACATCAGGGACTGGTTCAGGGACTGGTTCAGTAACTGGTTTGGAGACATCAGGGACTGGTTTGGAGACATCAGGGACTGGTTCGGAGACATCAGGGACTGGTTCTGGGACTTGGCTAGATGAAATAGAATCGGACGACCCACTTCTAGATTGTGACTCTGGAGATAGTGAACCGTTACCCTCAGGTGTGCTAGACTCACTAACCTCCTGAATAGTTTCAAGTTCGCTATTTGTAAAGTCAATGGCTAACGTGTCAGTACTGGATTCCATGAATGTGTTGGTTAGAAAATTTAGTCTTAACTGGCTATTATATGTTTAAGTAGAAAATTGCATAGAAATTAAAATTAAAATAAATGTATAATATAATCAACTAACATTGTAAAATGTTTTCCAAGATGCGCGCAATGTCACTCTCTTTAGATGACGTTAACCGTAAATCAATTATAAGTAAAGTATCCAGAGAACGCCTGCACACATACAGCTTTGACCATTCGACAACTCCACGCGAAGATTACATCTCAGTACCAGACTCAGAATTACTTGCCGGTGCACTAGGGGACGCCAAAGGTCAAGCCGCAATTGAAAAAAGATGTCGCGAATATGATATTTATAACGAATCCATATTTAAGCGGAACTATAAACTATATCAATCGATTCTCCAAAAACTGCAACATACAACACTGGAAATCAAACAACCACCGATGCCGGCACCATCACCCAATAACCAAGAACGGCTAAATATGTGTAAATTGCGCAATAAAACAGTAAATTGCCTTCAGCAGACAAATGCGGTAATGTACCTTTTTGCGCATGGGTACGAGTTAGTTCAGGAGCGCAATCCTGAATCTGGGTTTAACATGCAGTTTGAGGCATATCAGGCAATTGAGATGGCAACAGCACTTAGCCATAGTTTGGGTGAAGACTTTATGTTTAGACCCATGGCTAGAGGCAAATCAACACAGCCATCGTGCCCTTCATACGTGTCTATGTATCCTCAGATGGAACCAGAGTGCATGCAAACAGAACCATGTAAGTTAACATGTCAGATGCCCGAACATCACAATATCCGTGATAAAATAGATTATTATGACCAGAAACCATCAGCTCCGCCCTCTAGCCAGTGACTACTACCGTTCACATGGCATTTATTTTTTGTGTAAGGCCCAATTCCAATACTGTATCTATAACTGAAATATACGTTATCTTCATTTCATCCAGTATACTCGGTGTTTTCATCCGGATACGCTCAACGTCCTTACGGTTCTTTTCCGGTACTAACACATGCCGAATACCAGCCCGTTTACTACCTAATATCTTACTGTCTAGCCCACCAATTGGCAACACATTTCCCATAATATCCACTTCGCCGGTCATACTCACATCATTTCGTACCGGTATCTTTGTAAGCTGACTTACCAGACCCAGTGTAAATGCACAACCGGCACTCGGGCCATCCTTTGGTGTGGCACCATCCGGGCAATGTATATGGAATGCATATTTTTCAGCTGTGGGCTGAATGGCGTTCTTTGTGCACGACTTACACAGCTCATCGGATTTGGCATCGCAAATACCGAATTCGACAAGGTGCTTATGAGGCACGAGGTTACTAGCGAGTGTAAGCGCGACTTTCATACTTTCCATCATAACTTCGCCCTGTTTCCCGGTGCATATCAAGCTGGAACTCGAATCTACCCGTTTACGTGCGACCTGGATTATAGTAATTCCGCCAATACCCATCCCAGTGGCAAAAAGCCCATATACTATACCAATACGGGGCTCTGGATATGGCATGTCATGTTCGACTTTGTGATAACTAGACAGAACATCATCTACTATTCCTGGTGTTATATTGATTTGTCCATCCGTTACTGATTGGCCACGAATATCCCGAACATTGAGTTCCCTATACAAATCATATATCTTCTCTTTAAGTTTGCGGACACCGGCTTCGTAAGTATATGCATCCACCAGGTATCGAATAGTATCAGGCGTAATAACATAATTAACCCCAAGTATGTTGATTTCATCCCTGATTTTGGGCACCAGATAATCCCTGGCAATAACTACTTTGTCATCAATAGTGTAATTCTCAAACCGGATACGATGAATCCTGTCGGCCAAAATACTATCCAAGCGGTCAAAATCATTATAGCTGAATATAAAAAGCACCTTACTGAGGTCTAGCCGTACACCGTCAAAGTATTTGTCCATGAACTCATTGTTCTGTGTCCGGTCGGTGAGATGGGTCAAGATGCCAATTAGTTCCCGGCCATTTTCGGTAGTGCTAATCTTGTCTAGTTCGTCCACGAATATAATAGGGTTCATACACTTGGACTGCATGAGAATATCGGCAATTCGACCCCATGTGCTGCCAACATACGTGTAACCATGGCCTTCTAATATACTACCGTTGGAACTACCACCCAGTGCAATGAAGCCGAATGGCCGGGATTTGCCATCTTTGTCAGCCAGTGCTTGGCTAATACCGTATTTGGCCAGCGAAGTTTTACCCAACCCCGGACTTCCTTCAAACCCGAGACAATAGCCGGACTGGTTACCGTTAATCCATTGAGCGATGATGCGGATAAGCTGGTCCTTGGCTTCGGATTGTCCATAGATACTGGCGTCTAGCCGTGCATAACTATCTTCTAGGAATTTCCGCTTTTCGCTTTTAAGATTATCCCAGGCAGTTAGTAGCTCGGCTAGACGGTTCTGATAGTTAAGTAGGGCGGGAGGGTATCCGATATCATAGAAATGGTTATCTTCGGTTAGTACATGGATGATACTACTTACTACATCCATAGAACACGGCCCATTAACATATGCATCGATTAGCGCTAGTTTGTCTGTCTGCTTAGTTTTATTTAGGGCTGAAATAGCCGGATTTGTAGCTATATCGTCTATTATATTGTTTAGGGTTTCAGGGTCAATCGATTCAAGTATAGTCCGTATGTAAGTATAGTCCAGATGGTCTTTGGAAATAACCACACGGCTAGAGACCAGTTTATTAATATAGTCAAGTATCCGGTTTAATTGATAAGCACCACATTTGCAATTGGTCATATATTGGTTGATGAGAGTCTCTAGCCGTGCAGTGTCATGTCCTCCGGATGGCACAGTAAGTAAGCCAAGTTCCGAAACAAGCCAGCTAGCTAAGTCTGCACATGCCGTGTATATATCCTGATATTCATAGCACATGGCTAGAAGGTTGCTAATACAAGTGCGAACAGTGTCATATAGCTGGTCATTCTTCACAATAATCCATTCTTTGGAATACTTGCCAAATGGTATGGCTAGAAGCCCGTCTAGATACTTTTGCGCTTTACTACTACTATCACTGCCTTTATTGGACACTTCACGTAGCTTTTCTAGGGCCCGGGCCTTTGTATTATCATCCGCCAGACTCAACATGATTTTCCGTTCATATTCCAGGTCATTTTCGTTTATGGTAGTTATATGCCTTGTCCGTTCATATTGGATATCAAGGATATGTTTAAGATGGGTCTGTAATTCGGGTTTAATTAACATGAATATTCCATGCTCTAGCCCAGGGTTACCAGTTAGATTAATAGATTCATCTACTAGCAGGTCCCATAGGATAAATGCACGGTATGAGCTATCCGGTACAGTGTAATTGAGTAGTAGGGTAGTTAGGATATCGGCTTTCCGGTCTTTTGATTGTGCTAGAAAATAATTCATGCATTCGATGAGTGGTTTGGCCATAACTACCTGATAGAGTTCCCATTTGGTATAACACCATTGTAGGATATCGGGTGGACAATCACATAAACATTGTTTTAGTGTAATAATATTCGCGATATTGGATTTGAACCCTGCAGTGATATCAGTTAGGCATCCGATTTGCTGTTTGATGGTTTCTAGTTTCCGGGTGAGTAACGGATATTTATAAACTATTAAGTTATCATCATTAACAAAATAACAGTTAAGGACAAGTAAAATATTGGTGTTACGAGTTATAGGTATACGGATAAGCATATGTATTATGCGGTTGCGGTCCGCCTCTGTCATTTCAGGTAGTGTATTAAGTATCATTTTATTGTTGATATCACATGTGTAGACGTTTGCATTAGTTATCTGAGCTGATGAATTTATTATTGATGAATAGCCAAATTTACTAACTAACAGGTCCCGGTATGTATTACTTATATGCTCATTAGTTGTCAAAATACGTGTATTGGAAACGAGTCCTATTGTTGAAAACATTCTTAAATACTGGTATAGGTCATGCATGGTTGCTTGTGCTCCAGTACATGTGTCTAATACCTGTACAAATGCATTTACTTGGAATGGACTGCAGGTTGCAGATGTAATGGACAGGTACTCGGCGCTGGCTGCATGGCTAGCCACCCTGTCTGTGATAAACTTGTTTAGTTCTAACCGCGAATTACCATTACTACGAAGAACCAAATCGTCCATTTTTTTAGATAGTGTTGTGAATATGGCTTGAAAACTAGGCTTTTGAGTGCATGGAATAGGTTGTGTTGGCAGGTCTGATGGTGTAACTGGAGAATGTTCAGATATATCGAACAGGGATTCATCTGATTCATTTTCAGCTCCACTTGTATTTTCGCTATCGTATGGAGATGTGAATATGTCTGGTTCGTCGGTTAATATATTATTTGTGTTATTTGTATTAGCCAATGTTGCAGTAGTTGGCGGTTTGCATTGTGAGCTATGAGGCTGACAATATAGTTCGTAAATATCCATGAGGTTGCTGTAGGTTAGGAGATATGTGTTAATTACGGTAGGAATATCGGCTAGACCATATTTCTCAATAACATATAGTACCTGAATATATATTTCAACCAGAGTTTCATAGGTCTGTTTATGCGTGGAATGATTGAATATTAATAAGCCTTGTGTGGTGACCTGTTTCCGGAATGTGATTATTTTTTCGGTTAGTGTATGGAGTAAATCATTGATATCAAAGTATTCTGTTTTGTCCATGGCTAGATGGTCCAACTGAAATGTAATATGTGTTTTCTGCCGGTGTAGTATTTCAATGAGCATATTAAGTGTCTTTTTGGTCCTATACAGTGTATGTACTAGCATACGTAATCGTTTCCAATGTTTGCTTGTTCTACATGGCATGAGCCAATTTAGCGTCTTTCGCACTGGTTCCATTGTACGAATTAAGTAACCGGGGTTGTCCGTTAGTAGTTTTATTATTAGTATATTATTTTATCGAATATGTGACCTAATAAATTATTATGCAAAAAAATAATAAATTAATGTGAATAAAATGTAATTAATGTGAACTATTAGGATGGAAATGCTTCCAATCACTTAATTATCGTTTTCCAGACCAAAGATGCGCCAGTAAATCTGGAAATAGGGCATCTTGCTCACAAACTCAGAAACCTTCTGCAGCGAAGTTGGCATGCGGCTCTGTAGATAGATTTTGTGCAAGTCGCAGCAAGGTGGTTTTAGGGCAAACGGAATTTCCGACGAAGTCTTATTGTGTCGGACAAATACCGTCTGATATTCGCTATAAATCGCATAGCTAAGCGTGCTAACCAGCGATGCATACCAGTTAAACAGGCCGGCATATGCATATGGCGTTTGGCTAGACTCCGGGCTATCGAATGCTGCCAGAAATTGTGGTGTGGCACTGCCATCACTGCAAAGGTCGCGTTGGTGTAGGGACCAGAAGAGCTTAAACAGGTTACGATTGTTGCTCTGGCTAATGGTAATCGGATGAGTTCCCTTAATTTCCAGTAGTGCGCTATACTTGGGATTACGAATCTTTCCACGGATAGTACCCGAAAGGTCCTTAAGCATAAGTCCTGGGCAGTATTGGTCCATGGCGTCAATAAACGTCTTGGTCATACCTTCCCGTGCGTCTTGTCCATTGAACATAAACAGCGCAGTTGGTGTCCGGATTCCCGTGATATTGTGTTCGGACTTGAATGATTCGACCAGGGCTGGGAGGTCAGTAACAGGCCGGAGTTGTACCTCGGCTAGAGCCTGTGTAATCATACCAATATCCGTATATGCGCTGTTAAATACGGCTTGCTGCAAATCGCGGACAATTGCAAGCGCCTTATCACGGTCACCTAGCCTATACGCCGCAACTAGCGTATTCTGATTGGTAATATGCGGGCTGACAATTCGGTTTTCCACATGTTCAACATTGAAGACCAGCACATATGGGTCCAGGGCAGGGGATTCCAGATTGGTTCCGGTCGCCTGGTTATTCTCGGTAAACATCTGTTGGAATGTCTTACCTGGGTTGTTGAAAAACCCAGCGCCTCCAATCTTACGACGGGTGGCAATAGAGTAATCAATCGGGTTACGCTGCTTTTTGGCTGCTGCAGCAATACGCTGAGCATCTTCTTGTGCAGTGCTATCCTCTGCAGATTCAGCCTGTGAAATCATCATCTTTTCCTGATTGAGTTGTCCGAGTAGGCGGTTGTATACCACCATGGTACCTTCGCGGAATTCTTCCACCCGGATACCATGCCCCTTATTTTCAGGTAGTTCCATATGCTTGCTAAACGCGTCATAGTCAAGCGACTTAGTAACACCCATACTGACAATCGACAACGTATTCATGTCGAAAATCATATGACGGCAGAGTTGCGTAACCGGATGTTGGCCCTTAGCATAAGCCATAATTGACTTATCATAGAAGAACTGGATGAGAAGATGCGATGTCTTACCATAGAACGCACGGGTGAACGCGTTTCCGGTCTTGACATTCGCGAGTACCACAGAGGGGTCCACACCACCGGCTAGAAGCGCGTCCTTATCAGGATGGGTATCAAGCGATTCCAGTTGGGAATAATCCGGAATTTCGGGACCGTAGCGAATAAGCTTACGTTTGACACCAAATTCTCCATACATGCGATAGCATAGGTATTCCACAAAGGTTTTGCCATTGTGTGGGTTTTCCGGATTGGTCGTGGAGTGCTGGCGGATTCCTGCCCATTCACAGAGAACTGCTGAAAGGAAAGTATAGAATTCGCGGATTTGCATATCAAAATAGGTCATTGTGGATTGTGTCTGTACGGTTTGCGTATTAGATTCCATTTTTTGGGATGTGTTAATTAGTTGATTAACGGTATAGTAACTAGATGATGTAATGAATTGAGCAAGAGTAATAAACAAAAAACAATTTTTATTTTTAAGCTGGCTATCTCTCGTCAATTAACTACACCAAACTATCAAAACTGCGATAACCACGGCTAGACCCATCATAGTCATTAAGCTAGTATCCGCAACCGCCCCAACGAATGGTTCATATGCTGCCGGGAGTTTGCATTTAGCGGACTGGGCACATTCGCCACTTGTTAGTGCGCGGGAGTATCTAGCCAATGCGAACATATATAATCCGACGACCAACAACAATGACCCGCTAAACACAGTGCTAATTATAGGGACAGAGTACAGAGTACGGAATAACGGGATTATCAGATTGATGGCCCCGGCGGCTATACCGAGTTTGCTAATTAGGTTGATGTTTTCGACTTGCCATCCGGTAGCACAAGGACACCCGGCCTGTAACATCATGTCCCGGCTGAGTGTGTATATGTATATGTTGGCTGCGATGAAGGCCAAATTAAATACCGTTTTAAGACCCATTGTTCTAAGAAGTATATAACGTTTACTATTACTATACAAAAACAAAACAACTAGTAAATTTCTGTTAGGACATTAACGTAGTTCAACCTTTATTTCAGATTGAACCTTGGCACGTACTGTATCCTGCATCTTATTTACAATTTCAAGAAACTCACTACCATTCTTAATATCCGGAGCATTGGGTGAATACGTGAATCTATAAGTCCTGGAATACTTGTTTAATTTTTTGTTATAAAAGGTGTCCATAACCCTGACTTCTTCCATCATATCACCGCTATATTCTCTAGCCAATTCAAAGAAGTCGTTTTCGTCTAGCCATTTAACTTGTGTTGTACCATCTTCTCCAATAACTAACTTATCGCAAGGGACGTAGAATGACAGGTCCTTTGTTAATGATGGCAATTCGGAATAGGGTTGGAAAGTGACCAATTTACCATCCGCAAACTGATTCAGAAACCGCTCATGCGTTGACCAAATATAACGGATATCTGCTATACTACAGAAAATCATTACAAGGCGGTCTAGCCCAAACCCGGCTGCAATTGCTTGTTTCCCTGACATGCTGTTATTTTCCAGTATTTTAGGCTGCACTACACCACAACCCAAAATTTCGAGCCACTTATCCATATATTTTACTTCTATTTCAAAAGATGGGTGAGTAAATGGGAAATAGTCAGGGTTGAACCGGTATTCACAACCAGGGAATAGGTAATCTACCAGACCGGAAAGTATACGTTTAAGTTCGGCTTCTGCATCTAGCCCTTCTGTAACCAGTGTGAGCAGTTCCATTTGATGGAACACTGGATAGTGACGTGTATCGATTTCATCTTTACGGTAAACATCGCCGGTTACAAGGAAACTAGTATGCCCGGCTTTGAGTAGTTCATTCTGGTGTGCTGATGTATGAGTGCGCAATACTTCTGATTCATTAACATAATAAGTGTCGGATTTGGACCTTGCAGGATGGTCTACTGGGATTAGCAAGTTATCAAAATTAGCCTGGACTGAAACCACTGGATTCAAATCATCAAACATTTCGAACTTGTAGTTTTCAAGACCTGTAAAATATTTATATATATGGTTCTTAATGATTTCAATTGGATGGTTCTTTTGGTTATGTAGTTTCCTACTTAGTTTATCCTCAATTGATTTTGGAATATTGCAATATGGCGATTTGTTAAGCATAGTTACTCCCTGTAAGCTAGAATGATGTTATTTGAGTATGGATATAAAACGAGCTTTAAATCGGCTAATTTTTAATTATAGAAAAAACAATTTTAATTTAGCGGACGGAATTATTGAGCTTAAAGCGGGTCGGCAGGGGAAGGCCAGGTTAACGAGTCTTTAGACACGTTTGGCCTCATGGATGTATTCGGGTGTCACTGTAAGTTCGCCAATAAGTTCATTCACGAATTTGGCGATGTCATTCAGCCCAGGGATAAACACCGTCTTAATACACTCCTCCGGTGTAGAACTGTCAATCGGCTTCAGGGTGAATATAATGCGGCGTTCCAGCGGATGAGTCTTATGATACGAGCAACTAGCCAGCTTACGTTCAGTGGGTTCCAGGGTATAATCGGCATATGCGCGGACCATATGGCTATGGATGATATTACCGAGTGTGTCGTCTTCGCCTTCTACCCGGATGGTAAACCCATTACCCATACTGGCAACAGGCGTAATTGTAATAACCTGATTATTCCCGGTCTCCAAATTAGTAATGAGCTTGGCTAGAGAGTCCACAATCCAGCGGAATCCCCGTTCCAGGCAAATAAGCGGTGGGACCACACCTACACTTTCCAGCGTGAAATCGAAGGATGACGGGTCGCCATACTCATCGGTCTTAAAATGCTTCTGGATTTCATTAAGATTAAACCTGCGTTTAAGCGTTTCCTCTGGATAGGCAGTCAGATTATTAGCGGCTGTGAACGCGTTCTGGTTGGCTATGAATTCGGCCATACCAGTGGTGGCTTTTTCCTCATCGATAGTGTTACCATAGGCACATGCGGCGACCGGGCTGAAATGTCCGTTTTCATCGCCATTTGACTTGACTGCCTTAGCAGTGAGCCGGAGACCGATAGCATCAGAAACCGGGACCTTAAGAGTGGCAGCAATACTGGCAGCGACTTCCGGGCTATGATGCACGTCAGTGTAGTGTTTGGGTTCCAGTTTAACAATCGGAATAAAGTGGCCAGTGTTTGGGTCAGCAGGGAGTAGGTCGCGGGTTTCTTTTTCAGACAGGAATGTGTTAGTACTAATCCGCTTGACCTTTATGTGTTCAGTGGTCAATAGTTTCATTCCGTTAGTGTCATTGTCTTCGTTAAGATGGAATACGTATTCTTCAGTATCGAATGTATCGGGATTGGGAATGTTGATGGGAATCATGGCTAGACGGTGGCTAATGATTTCATTGTTAAGATAGGTGTCATTTCGTTCTACCTTTATTGTTGAATACTTGGCTGGTTCACTCTTGAATCCAATGGTTGGTACTTTGGCAATCATTGCACGACGGACGCCGTTTGCAAGCGAATAGTGCACGCCTTGTAGGGTGAATTTTACATGATTACCGGTTTTATCCCATGTTGCAGTGTGAGGATATCTGATGTTGGTAAAGTGAGTAGGGTGGTTACGCGACATTTCCTAAGCTTGTATTCTATGTATTATTCTATTGTAACAGTGATGGCTTTAATTTCGTTTTAACCTAATACATTGATTTTAATAAAACAATTTTTAGTCTACCGTTAAAACTTGAATATATATATCTAACTGACTTGTAAAATTTATATTTTAAAGCTTAATCTCTCCGTATATCCGCTAATTAACCTGTTACAGAATGGTCCGTAATAGTAGAAAGAGCTTAGCAGGAGGCTCTAGCCAAGCTTCCATGCAGTACAGTCCGACATATAATCCAAATGAGTTTAGTATTCCAAGACCCGGACAGCCACAACAGGGAGGACAGCAGCAGTATCAACAGCAGCAGGGAGGACAGAGAGGCCAGCAACAAGTTCAGTTACAGCCGACACCTCAGCAAAAAATATACCTATTCTTCTCTGCCAGGTTCTGTGAGCACTCTAAACGCTGTCTTGACCGGATGAAAAAGAATGGCCTAATATCCCAAGTGACATTATGCGATATTGACACCCCTAATATACAAATACCGCCATTTGTCCAATCTGTTCCCACGCTATACTTGGCGGGTGAAAAGCGCCTACTTACGGATTCGTCCCTATTTGAATGGCTAGAAACTAATAACCAGACCAGACCGTCTGGTGCAGGAGTAATAAGTATGGCAGATGTTACCGGGGATGCCAATATATTCGCCTTTCATCAAAATGAAATGATTGGTGGCGGCTCATCCGGATATGCATTTATAGATGAATCCCAGAACGAACAGATGTCATTCGGTCGTGAATTCATAGATGGCTCAAATAAAGACCAAGTGAATATCGCCGCATTTACAAGGGCGGATGGTGCATCGGGTGGCGCAAGTTCAGGACAAGAGAAGGACCAGCGCCAGAGTGAAATGGATAAAGCTTTCCAGAAGATGATGGACGAACGCAACCGTGATGTATCTAATACCGTAACCGGAATGCGACGCTAATTCAAATAACCGGCTTAACACCAATTTAAAGCTTTTTGCTACGTTTTATTTTTAAATATCATATATCTATCAACGTTAATATCATATACCATCAAGTGACCCTCTAGCCATGGAATATACTGCTCTGGACTATTTCAATTATTATCTCCGCGAATTTTGCAATGAAATCACCGCCAACTTCCCCGATTTCGAAAAGGGTGTCGTAGCCAACTATCGTGAACTCCTCGAGGCCAAACAGAGCAAAAACGACATGTACGTTAAGTGCTTTGTTAGCCGTGTTAATGACTATATGGAAGCCATTTGTAAACGCGATGTTACCCTATTTGACCCAGCCAGATATGTAGATAAAGCCACCGGTTCGCCCGGTGTTCTGGTCTTCATCGAAGGTGTTGATATGCTAGCCCTATGGAATTCGTCTTTCAATAATGAGACAACCGCTGCATCCATCTGGAAATATCTTCAGCTTCTAGTTCTCATTGGCCGCAAGGTAGTACTCAGTGCAGCGGAAGTTAAGGAAATTCTCGGACAAGTGGGTGGTGAGGTCTATGTACCGGCAAAAGTCGAAAAGACACTCAATGGCAAACCGGATGACCTGGAAGATGCCGGTAACAAACCGGATATGCTCGGTCTTGGGGGTCTAGCCAGTCTCGCCGGGATGATGGGTATCGGCAATGGTGAAATGCCCGACCTTTCCGGAATCGTAAAGACAATTGGCGAACAACTCGGCAGCCTGGATATGTCCGGTATCGTCGCCGAAATGCAAAAGGCACAGGAGGAAACAGTTGCCAATCTGGAGTCCGGCGATGATACTTCTACTGCATCCTCCGGTGCTACTGATACAGGTGCTGCAGCCGCCGGCACTAGCAACCTATTTGCTGATATGGCAAAGGAAATGGCGGAAACTGTGGACTTCGATGCTATCCGTAACAATGCCGAATCTGGGGAACCACCCAAGGGCAT
>JACCDO010715267.1_pt1 | contig 12330 bp, 9 predicted proteins | sample 7446101 | NCBI WGS metagenome assembly JACCDO01 (sample SAMN15323440, study PRJNA562643) | freshwater metagenome | isolation source: river surface water | place: USA:Blue River Watershed | collected 2017-08-16 | reverse complement strand
GAAGTGCCGGCGACCGAGCCGGCGGCCGCTGAATGAACATCAAGGCCCGACAGGCCATGATCATCGGCTCGGCGATCTTCATCGCCGTGATCGTCGAGCTCACCTTGCTCAGTCGCCTGGGCCTGCCCGGAGCCACGCCTGATCTCGTCGTGGTGACGATCGTGGCGCTGGCCTTGGCCTATGGTCCGTTGCCCGGAGCGATTGCGGGCTTCTCGGCCGGCATCCTCATGGGCCTGGCCCCGCCCTTCGACGGCATCCTTGGCGTCCAGGCGATCCTCTTCACGATTGTCGGCCTCATCACCGGCGCGGTGGTGGATCCGCGGGATCGATCGGTGCCGGTGATCATGGGCATGGTGGGCCTGAGCACCGGCGGGGTGGTCCTTCTCAATGCTCTCCTTCTCGCGGTTCTCAGCGGCGAGCGAGTGGTCTGGGACACCGTGCCGGGTCTGGCGCTCACCGGCGCCCTCTATGGATTGATCCTGGCCCCCCTCGTGGTGCCCGGAATCGGGCGAATCGTCCGGACCCTGACCCCCGAGGTCGCGGTCGTCTGATCAGGCCAGACCTGACCTGATCCGAATGTGGGAACAGGCCCTGAATTCGGCTGAACCCCCTCCTTCGTCGTACCGTCGTATCCAGGCAGTGCACCTCCTGGAGAGGGCTGCCGTGTGCAGACATGTCCGGCGCACCGCCGGCCGATGAGCAAGGAGGCAGATGAACGCGCGTTCAAACCTGCGCCTGCTCGTACTCGGCGTGCTGGTCGCCTCCCTTCTGGGCACCTTGATGGCGCGCCTGTTCTACCTGCAGGTTGTCTCCGGGGCCGAGTACCGCACGGCGGCCGAGAACAACACCGTGCGCGAGATCGTGAATCCGGCCGTTCGCGGCCTGATTCTCGACCAAGCCGGCCGTCCACTCGTCTCCAATCGCACCTCGCTTGTGGTCACCGTCGATCGCGCCGTTCTCGGTCGTCAGCCCAAAGACGGTGCTGACGTGGTCGCGCGACTTGCCAAGGTCCTGCAAGTGCCGCCCACGGATATCACCGATCGGCTCAAGCCCTGCGGCACTGAGGGAGCGAAACCGCCTCCCGTGTGCTGGAACGGTTCGACCTATCAGCCAGTGCCGGTGGCCAGTGATGTCTCGACTGATACTGCGCTGGGCATCATGGAAAAGCGCACTGAGTTCCCCGGTATTACTGCCCAGCTCCAGGCCGTGCGCACCTACCCCGAGCCCTTCGGCGTTAATGCGGCTCACATCCTCGGCTACCTCGGCCCGGTGACCGAGGAGCAGCTCACCGAGCAAGGAGATGCTCAGAACTTCGATCGCCTGCGTCGCACCGATGTCGTGGGTCGATCCGGCCTGGAATCGGAGTACGACACGTACCTGCGTGGCCAGCCCGCGGTCACCACCCTTGCCGTCGACACCGGCGGTCGAGTGACAGGCACCTTGGATGAAAAGGCCGCGAAGGCCGGCGATTACATCGTCACGAGCATCGACGCGAAACTGCAATCGGTCGTCGAGAAACAGCTGGTTGCGGCGATTCAGCGCGCGCAGGCCCAGGGCTACCCAGGTGACTCAGGCGCCGCCGTGGTCGTCGAGGTCGATACCGGCCGGATTCTCGCGATGGCGAGTTATCCGACATACGACCCGTCCATCTGGGTGGGCGGCGTGACCAAGGCGCAGTTCAAGGACTTGATGCAGAGTAATTCGCTCTCCTCCAATGCGATCCAGGGTCTCTTCGCCCCGGGCTCCACATACAAGGTGATCAGCACTGCGGCGGCAGGCAAGGAGGGTTTCTCCCTCTACTCCGATTACGCCTGCCCGAATCAAGTGAAGATCGGCACGCAGACCTTCCGAAACTTCGAGTCGCACGCCTACGGCCGCATTCCGCTCTCCCGCGCGCTCGAGGTGTCGTGCAACACGGTGTTCTACGGAATTGCCGATCGCATGTGGGAAAAGGCCGGTGGCACCGACGCCACTAAGGACTCCCCGGATCCCATTGCCGAGACCGCGAAGCAGTTCGGCCTTGGATCCAAGACCGGTATTGACCTTCCGAACGAGTCCTCCGGCCGCGTCTCGAGTCGACTATTCAAGCTCGCCAACTGGGAGAACCTGCGTGAGCAGTGGTGCTCGAATGCCGTTGCCGGCTATCCCGAAACGCGCAAGACGAATCCGAAATTGGCGGACTACTACACCGCCCTAGACAAGGAGAACTGCGCTGACGGCTTCCGCTGGCGCGAGGGCGATGCGCTCAACGCGGCAATCGGCCAGGGCGACACCGCGGTCACGCCCTTGCAGATGGCCATGGTGTACGCCGCAGTGGCGAACGGAGGCACTGTCTACAAGCCGACGATCGCAAAGGCGATCGTCGGCGCCGACGGCACCGTGGTGAAGGAGTTCGAGCCGCAGGTGAAGTCGAAGGTGAAGGTTCCCAAGTCGACGATCAACTTCCTGCAGCGCGCCTTGCCGGGAGTCACGGAGAAGGGCTCGGGAGAAGCCCCGTTCCTCGGATTCCCGCTGGGCAAGATTCCGGTTGCCTCCAAGACCGGTTCCGCGCAGGTGACCGGCTCGAAGGTCTCGACCTCGTGGTTTGCCTCGTACGCACCCGCGAATGATCCGAAGTATGCGGTCGTCATGATGGTCACCCAAGGTGGCACGGGTTCGAAGACATCAGGTCCCAGTGTGCGCAAGATCTATGAGGCGCTGTTCGGCGTGAGCGGTACGAGCGTGAATCCGGCGACGAGCGTGCTTATCGGAAATGCGCCGATGCGCGATCTTCCGACCATTCGCCCTGATGGCACCCCGGTCGCGCCCAAGGGCCGCAAGTCCGGTGTCGAGACGGGAGGCAGTGGATGAGTACCTGGCATCTCACCGATCTCATGAGTCGTCCGACTGCGCCGCGCTTCGATCGCGGCCGCACCTATTGGCGTGATCTCGACTGGATCATGCTCATGGCGGCCTTCAGTCTCACGATCTTCGGTTGCCTGCTCGTGTGGTCGGCCAGCAAGGCTGACATGGCCTCGCCGACGGACCCGTACTCATTCCTCAAGAAGCACCTCATCAACGTCCTGATTGCCCTGGTGCTCGGCTTCATCGCGTCTCGACTCGACTACCGATGGCTGCGTGCTTACACACCGGTGATCTACGGCGCGTCATGCTTCATCCTCCTGCTTCCCTTTGTTCCGGGCATCGGTACGCGTATTGCCGGAGCGCAGGCCTGGATCGCACTTCCCGGCGGCTTCACCCTCCAGCCCTCCGAGTTTGCGAAGATCGCAGTGATCTTGATGATGGCCGCGATCTTGTCGGAGAAACGAGATATCGAGAGCGAGCCGCGCGATAAGGACGTACTTCTGTCTCTCGGCCTGGCAGTCCTGCCGATTCTCATCGTGCTCGTGCAGAACGACACCGGCACCGTCCTGGTCATGGGGGCCGTGGTGATCTCGATCATCGCAGTCTCGGGTGCGCGTACGCGTTGGGTCGTCACTCTGATCGGCGGCGCTGCTCTCGGCATCCTTCTTGCCATTCAGCTTGGCCTGCTCAAGCAGTACCAGGTTGCTCGTTTGACCTCGTTCATCAATCCGACTGCCGACGCAGGCGGATCCTCGTATAACGCGGCCCAAGCGCGCATCGCGATCGGCGGGGGAGGGCTCACCGGCTACGGCCTTTTCAATGGCCCGCAGACTCAGGGTCGATTCGTGCCGGTGAACGAGAGCGACTTCATCTTCACCGTGGTGGGCGAGGAACTCGGGTTCATCGGATCGATGCTGCTCATCTTGCTGCTGGCCGTCATCTTGTGGCGGGCCATCGTGATCGCCTACCGGGCCGATGACCTCTACGGCCGACTCGTCTGCACGGGCGTCATTGCATGGTTCGCCTTCCAGCTATTCGAGAACATCGGCATGACCCTGGGCATCATGCCGATCACGGGCATCCCGCTGCCGCTGGTGTCCTCCGGAGGCACGTCGATGATGGCCGTCTGGATAGGCATCGGCTTGCTGCAGAACGTGCGACTGCACGCCGTGCGCAACTCCCCGTAGTCCCTCGACAGGGGATTGCTGCATTCGTGCGATCAGAGAGAGGCGGATAGCCTTTACCCCGTGACAATCACCCAGGATCATGTGCCCGGTGCGTCGATCTTCGACCGACTCGAAGCCCTGCTGCCCTTCGTCTCCAAGCCCATCCAGTACGTGGGCGGCGAGCTCAATGCCGTGCAGAAGCCGTGGGAGTCAGTCGACGTGCACTGGGCCCTCATGTACCCCGATGCCTACGAGGTCGGCGCCCCCAACCAGGGCGTGCAGATCCTGTACGAGGTAATCAATGAGCGCCCCGATGCGCTTGCCGAGCGCACCTATGCCGTGTGGCCCGATCTCGAGAAGCTGATGCGCGAGCATCGCGTGCCGCAGTTCACCGTCGATAGCCACCGGGCACTCGGCGACTTCGATGTCGTCGGCATGTCGTTCTCCACCGAGCTCGGCTATACCAACATGCTCACCGCAATTGATCTCGCAGGCGTTCCCGTACTCGCTGCCGATCGCGACGAGAACCACCCGATCATCGTCGCCGGCGGTCATGCAGCCTTCAATCCCGAGACCATCGCGGAATTCGTCGATGCCGCAGTGATGGGCGATGGCGAAGAGGCCGTACTGCTGATCACCGACATCGTGCGTGACTGGAAGAACGAGGGTCGTCCTGACGGTCGCACCGGACTACTGCGCCGCCTTGCGCTGACCGGTGTGATCTACGTGCCGCGCTTTTACGATGTCGAATATCTCGAGGACGGCCGTATCAAGCGCATCGTGCCCAACGAGGCCGATATCCCGTGGCGCGTGCGCAAGTTCACCCTGATGGATCTCGACAGCTGGCCGTATCCGAAGGCTCCGCTCGTTCCCCTGGCCGAGACGGTTCACGAGCGCATGAGCGTCGAGATTTTCCGGGGCTGCACGCGCGGCTGCCGCTTCTGCCAGGCAGGCATGATCACCCGCCCGGTGCGCGAGCGCAGCATCACCGGGATCGCTGAGATGGTCGAGAACGGCCTGTGCAAGACCGGCTACGAGGAGGTTGGCCTGCTCTCGCTCTCAAGTGCCGATCACACCGAAATCGCAGAGATCGCCAAGGGCCTGGCTGATCGTTACCAGGGCACTGAGACCGCACTTTCACTTCCGAGCACCCGCGTCGACGCCTTCAACATTGACCTGGCCAACGAGTTGTCGCGCAATGGTCGACGAAGTGGCCTGACCTTCGCGCCGGAGGGCGGCAGTGAGCGCATGCGCAAGGTCATCAACAAGCAGGTGACCGAGGAAGACCTCATTCGCACTGTCAGTGCCGCGTATGGCGCTGGCTGGCGTCAGGTGAAGCTGTACTTCATGTGCGGCCTGCCGACCGAGACTGACGATGATGTGCTGCAAGTTGCCGAGCTCGCGCGCGAGGTCATCAAGGCAGGGCGCGCTGCTTCAGGTCGCCGCGATATCCGTTGCACGGTCTCTATCGGTGGATTCGTGCCTAAGCCGCACACTCCATTCCAGTGGGCGGCTCAACTCGATCACGAGTCGACCGATGCGCGCCTGCACAAGTTGCGTGATGCGATTCGCGCTGATCGTGAGTACGGCAAGTCGATCGGCCTGCGCTACCACGATGGCAAGCCCGGCATCGTCGAAGGCCTTCTGTCGCGAGGCGATCGTCGCGTGGGGCGGGTGATCTTGCAGGCCTGGCGCGATGGTGCGCGGTTCGATGGCTGGAGCGAGCATTTCTCCTTCGATCGCTGGATGAATGCAGCCGCAGTCGCTCTGGCTGACGAGCCTGTTGACGTCGACTGGTTCACTACCCGCGAGCGCCAGCAGTCCGAGGTCCTTCCGTGGAGTCACCTTGACTCGGGCCTGGATGCCGACTGGCTCTGGGAGGACTGGCAGGACGCCCTCTCGGAGGTCGGCGTCGAGGACTGCCGCTGGACCCCCTGCTTCGACTGTGGCGTGTGCGATCAGATGGAGACCGAGATCCAGGTCGGCCCGACGGGAGTGGTCACCCTTCCGATGCCGACTGTGCGCACCACGGCGGTACTGGCCGAGGTTGACGCGTGAGTCGAAAGCCACCGGAGCGCGATGTCGCCCTCGCAGTGCAAAAGCTGCGCGTGCACTACGCCAAGCGCGGTCGACTGAGATTCTCGAGTCACCGTGATTTCCAGCGCGCCCTCGAGCGTGCACTGCGTCGGGCCGAGGTGCCGATGGCGTACAGCGCCGGCTTCTCTCCTCATCCCAAGATCTCCTACGCGAACTCCGCGCCGACCGGCGTCGCCAGCGAGGCTGAGTACGTCGAAATCGGCGTGACGAAGATGTGCGATCCCGAGCGGATGCGTGCCGCACTCGATGAGGCATTGCCTCCGGGCCTGGATGTCGTCGATGTCGTGACGGCGACGACTCCCGACTTCGTGAACCGGCTGGAGGCCTCTCGCTGGCGATTCGAGCTGCCTGGGGTCGATGCGGTCACTGCGCAATCAGCGGCCGATGCCTTCCTGGCTCGTGACGAGGTCATCGTCGAGCGCCTGATGAAGAACGGCATTCGGAAGTTCGACACGCGCGAGGCGGTGGTCTCCCTCGTGGTCAGCGACGAATCGGGCGTTTCGGGCAGTCAGGGGTCTGCCGGGGGAGATTCCTGTGCCATACTCGAGGTGGTCACCAGACATGTCACACCGTCTGTACGACCCGATGACCTTCTAGCCGCACTGAGGATCGCAGCTGACCTCGTGCCGCCGGTACCCCCACGGGTAACCCGGCTGGCACAGGGGCCGTTGATCCCCGGAAGCACGGAAATCGGCGATCCCTTCGCCCCTGACCGCGCAGCCCTCGTCAGTACTTCCTGACAGGCCGACTCGAGGTTCATCGCCCGGCGGCGTCCTAGCGCACATCGCTCCGCGGCCGGGAGTCCATGAAGCTTGATGGGCCCTGAGGCCCACGTGAGGAAACTGCGCGATGCGCAGTCATTGAGGAGTACGGCCAGATGGTCGAGAGCACCGAAGAGAGCACCGCAACCGCCAAGCGCACCCGTCGTCGCGCAGCCAGCCGCCCGGCCGGCCCCCCGGTCGAGGGCGTCACGCCGGAGCCGGTGGCCGCACCTGCCGCCGAGAAGCCCGTGAAGAAGGCGGCGAAGAAGACTGCAAAGAAGGCCGCGGCGAAGCCCGAGGTCGCTGCACCGGCGGACGCACCCGAGGGTGCGGAGAAGCCCGTGAAGAAGGCGGCGAAGAAGACCGCAAAGAAGTCAGCGGCCAAGGGCGAGACCACGGCAGATTCCGCTGAGTCGACCCCGGCCGCTGAGTCGGCCGTGGCTGCACCACTGTTCGCGGCACCCGTATTCGTCGCACCTGACACCGAGACCGCTGAGAAGCCCGCTGCACGTCGCGGTCGTGGCCGTGGCGCCAAGAAGGCCGAAGACGAGTCCGCCGAGACCGGTGCAGAGAGCACCGAGTCGGGCGAGGGCTCGTCAACTGACGATGCAGGAGCTGGCGAGACTGATGAGCAGGCCAAGCGTCGCCGCCGTCGCCGCGGTGGTCGCGGCCGCCGTCGCCGTAATGACGACGCCGAGGGCAGCGAGAGCGGCAATGACGACGAGTCCTCCGAGGGTGACTCCGATGCAGATTCCGACGCCGATGACGAGTCCGAGGGCGGCAAGCGCCGTCGTCGTCGCCGTCGTCGTGGGGCTGACGGAGATCTCGAGCCCTCGCCTGATGACCCGCCGAACACTGTCGTCAAGGTGCGCGAACCCCGCGGCAAGGGCCGAGGCGGCAACGGCGATGACGAGGTCAGCAATGTGCGCGGCTCCACGCGCCTGGAGGCCAAGAAGCAGCGTCGTCGCGAAGGTCGTGAGGCCGGGCGCCGCCGCGCGCCGATCCTGACCGAGGCCGAGTTCCTCGCTCGCCGCGAGGCTGTCAACCGTGTCATGGCCGTGCGGCAGGAAGGCGATCGCACGCAGATTGCCGTGCTCGAGGACGGCGTGCTCGTCGAGCATTACGTCACCCGTGGCAGCAACAGTTCGATGGTCGGAAACGTCTACCTCGGCCGTGTGCAGAACGTCCTTCCGAGCATGGAGGCCGCGTTCGTCGACATCGGCCGTGGCCGCAATGCCGTGCTCTACGCCGGTGAGGTCAACTGGGATGCCGCAGGGCTCGAAGGCCAGCCCAAGAGGATTGAGTTCGCACTCAAGTCCGGCGATCCGGTTCTCGTGCAGGTCACCAAGGACCCTGTCGGACAAAAGGGCGCGCGACTGACGAGTCAGATCTCGCTACCGGGTCGCTTCTTGGTCTACGTACCCGATGGTTCGATGACCGGCATCAGTCGCAAGCTTCCCGACAGTGAGCGCAGTCGCCTCAAGAGCATCCTCAAGCGCGTCATGCCCGAGGACGCCGGCGTCATCGTGCGCACGGCCTCCGAGGGTGCGCCCGAGGATGCCCTCGAGCAGGACATCCTGCGCCTGAAGGCCCAGTGGGAAGACATCAGCGCGAAGGTGCAAAGCTCGAACCCGCCGACGCTGCTGTACAGCGAGCCTGATCTCGCGATCAAGGTCGTGCGGGACATCTTCAACGAGGACGTCAACCAGCTCGTCGTCTCCGGCCAGGCCGGCTACGACGCGATTAACGATTACGTCACCGCCGTGGCACCGGATCTCGCCCCGCGCCTGGAGCGCTGGGTGGGCAATGAGGATCTCTTCGCGCACTATCGCGTCGACGAGCAGCTGATGAAGGCACTCGACCGCAAGGTCTACCTGCCCTCTGGCGGCTCCCTCGTCATCGATCGCACCGAGGCCATGACCGTGGTCGACGTCAACACCGGCAAGTTCACCGGTCAGGGCGGCAACCTCGAGCAGACAGTCACGCGCAACAACCTGGAGGCCGCTGAGGAGATCGTGCGTCAGCTGCGTCTGCGCGATGTCGGCGGCATCATCGTCGTCGACTTCATCGACATGGTGCTCGAGAGCAATCGCGATCTCGTGCTGCGTCGCCTGGTCGAGTGCCTCGGTCGCGATCGCACCAAGCACCAGGTCGCCGAGGTCACTTCACTGGGCCTCGTGCAGATGACCCGCAAGCGCATTGGTTCCGGCCTGATCGAATCCTTCTCGAGCACCTGCGAGACCTGCGCCGGTCGAGGCATCAAGGTGTCGCTCTCGGGCAATGAGCATGATCACCACGAGTCGCCCAAGAGCCGTCGACCGGCCAATGCGGTCGATCCGGCTGATGTCGCGGCCCGTGCGCTGGTGGCCGAGGAAGCCGTGCTCGCCGAGGATCCCTCGGCAGAGGGCGGAGAGACCGTGGATCAGGAGATCCCCACCGAGATCGTGGTGGAGGACGTCCCGGATCAGGTGCCCGCCTCGGATACCCCGGAGACCCCCGAAATGTCCGATTCGACCCCGGAGCAGGGGTCAGTTTGACCCTAGGGCGGGCCCTTCCGTAGTCTTAGGGCCTGGCTTCCCCCGGGAACGCCGTCTCGCGTGTGTCTTACATGGACCCCGCGTTCAGATTCTTCAAGGAAAAGGCAGGAAATCGTGGTGTACGCGATCGTGCGCGCAGGCGGCCGTCAAGAGAAGGTTGCCGTGGGCGATGTTGTGGTCCTCGACCGTGTGTCGGGTGAGCCGGGCAACACGGTGTCCCTGCCGGTTCTCCTGCTCGTCGATGGTGCGAATGTCACCTCCGACTCGGCAGTGCTGGCGAAGTCGGCCGTGACCGCGGAGATCGTCGATCACCACCGCGGCCCGAAGATCGACATCCTCAAGTACAAGAACAAGACCGGCTACCGCCGTCGCCAGGGTTACCGCTCTGAGCTGACCAAGGTCAAGATCACCACCATCACCCCCGGGAAGTGAAGTAATGGCACATAAGAAGGGTGCGTCCAGCACCAGAAACGGTCGCGACTCCAACGCGCAGCGCCTTGGCGTCAAGCGCTTCGGTGGCCAGACCGTCAATGCCGGCGAGATCATCGTGCGCCAGCGTGGCACCCACTTCCACCCGGGCAACAATGTTGGCCGCGGCAAGGACGACACCCTGTTCGCCCTGTCGGCCGGCGTCGTCGAGTTCGGCGTCGCTCGCGGTCGTCGCGTCGTCAACATCCTCGCGGGCTGATTCGCCGGCGAACACGACATGACAGCGAGGCGGGCCCGTGGGGCCCGCCTTTCTGCTTTTCTGCACGTATTGATCAGCACCGCACAAGGGAGTAACCAGTGACCAGCTTCGTCGATAACGTCGTCGTGCATGCGCACGCCGGCGACGGCGGGCATGGCTGTGCGTCGGTGCTCCGCGAGAAGTTCAAGCCGCTGGGTGGCCCCGACGGTGGCAATGGTGGCCGCGGCGGTGACATCGTGCTCGAGGTCGATCCCAACACCACCACTCTGCTGGATCTGCATCATCACCCGCATGTGAAGGCCGGCAATGGCAAGCCCGGTGCAGGCAATCACCGCAGTGGCGCCGTGGCTGACGATGTCATCATCCCCGTGCCCTCGGGCACTGTCGTGACCACGATGGACGGCGAGGTGCTCGCTGATCTCGTGGGCTCGGGCACTCGATTCGTCATCGCGCGCGGCGGTCGCGGGGGTCTGGGCAATGCCGCACTCTCGTCGCCGAAGCACAAGGCTCCCGGTTTCGCGCTGCTCGGCGAGCCCGGCGAACATCGCGATGTCATGCTCGAGCTCAAGACCGTGGCCGATGTTGCGCTCGTGGGCTTTCCGAGTGCCGGCAAGTCCAGCCTTATCGCTGCACTGTCCGCTGCGCGTCCGAAGATCGCCGATTACCCGTTCACCACGCTGGTGCCCAACCTGGGCGTGGTCACCGCCGGTGAGGTGGTGTACACCGTCGCTGACGTCCCCGGTCTCATTCCCGGCGCGAGCCAGGGCAAGGGCCTCGGCCTGGAGTTCTTGCGCCATGTCGAGCGCTGCTCGGTTCTGGTCCACGTACTCGACTGCTCGACAATGGAGCCCGGTCGCGATCCCATCGACGATCTCGACGTGATCGAGGCCGAGCTCGCTGAGTACGGAGGCCTCCAGGATCGTCCGCGGCTCGTTGCGTTGAACAAGATTGACGTCCCGGATGCGCGCGTACTCGCCGATCTCGTACGGCCTGTCCTCGAGGAGCGCGGCTATCCCGTATTCGAGATCTCGGCTGCTACGCATGAGGGCCTGCGACCGTTGTCCTTCGCCATGGCCGACCTCGTGCTCAAGGCGCGCAAGGAGGCCATCGCCCTTGAGCCGCCGCGCGTGATCATCACGCCGAAGGCGGTCAATGACTCGGGCTTCCGCATTGTGGCCGAGGAGGATGCCTTCCGAGTCCGCGGCGAGCGCCCGGAGCGCTGGGTGCGCCAGACCGACTTCAGCAATGACGAGGCCGTGGGCTACCTGGCTGATCGTCTGGCTCGCCTGGGTGTCGAGGACGCATTGTGGAAGGCGGGTGCCAAGGCGGGCAGTACGGTGATGATCGGTGACGATGACAATGCCGTGGTGTTCGACTGGCAGCCGACCATCATCGCCGGCGCCGGTGCTGATGAAGTCAGCCCGCGTGGCACTGACGTACGACTCGACGCTCGGATAGACGGAGACTGACCGTGACTGACATTCGGAACACGATTGCCTCGGCATCGCGTGTCGTCGTCAAGATCGGCTCCTCGTCCCTCACCCAGCCCGACGGCGGCCTTGACGCTGCACGCATTGGCGCACTCGTCGACCAGCTCGCGGCACGAATTGCCCACGGTCACCAGATCGTGCTGGTCTCCAGTGGGGCGATCTCGACCGGCTTCCCGGCTCTCGGGCTCGCCTCGCGTCCGAAGGACCTCGCCACCCAGCAGGCGTCGGCGAGTGTGGGCCAGGGTCTGCTGATCGCGGCCTACACCCAGGCCTTCGCCAAGCACGGACTCACTGTCGGGCAGATCCTGCTGACCGCGGAGGACGTCACTCGACGGGCGCATTACAAGAATGCGCAGCGGACCTTCACTCGACTTCTTGAGTTGGGGGCCGTTCCGATCGTCAACGAGAACGACACTGTGGCGACTGATGAGATTCGTCTTGGCGATAACGATCGGCTCGCTGCACTCGTCGCACACGTTGTACAGGCCGATGCTCTCGTGCTGCTCTCTGACGTCGATGGTCTCTATGACGGTCCGCCGAGTCAGCGGGGTGCGCAATTCGTCCCCGAGGTGCGCACGTCCGATGATCTCGACGGCATCGCCCTCGGCGGAGCCGGCAGCGCCGGAGTCGGTAGCGGGGGAATGGCGACCAAGGTCGAGGCGGCCCGCATCGCCACCGGTGCGGGTATCGCAGTTCTCCTCACCTCGGCCTCGAACTCGGGTGCGGCCCTCGCCGATGCCTCGGTCG
>JACCDO010433047.1_pt1 | contig 12331 bp, 30 predicted proteins | sample 7446101 | NCBI WGS metagenome assembly JACCDO01 (sample SAMN15323440, study PRJNA562643) | freshwater metagenome | isolation source: river surface water | place: USA:Blue River Watershed | collected 2017-08-16 | reverse complement strand
GAAGTTGAAATCAATATCGTTCAAAGAAACGAAATGATTGAAAACTTGGAAGCCCAAATTGAACAATTGCAAGATGAGTTGGATACTCACAATGCAATCACTCAAATTAATTAAATAATTGGGAAGGTGTGAGTGATGAGATTTGTTTCTATTATTATCTTACTAATCTGACGCAACGCCAATCAGTATTAAACGATAATGATTAAATAATTCAAATACTCAAATCTTGATAGGGTCAACAATCGTGCAATTTCAAAAGACTCAAAAATCTTATAACTCGATAATCATATTAACTTATTGATTCACCACACTAACCCATCTTTAAAAATAAAATAAAATGATAGATTTTTTAAAAAAGTACAAAGAGCAAATCTTTAACATCATTACGATATTTTTGATTTTAGAATTCGTAATTTATCCTGGTCTTACAACCGCTAACACATTTTATAACATTATGGCAGGTATTGGATTTTTGCTATTGATTATATGGGGTGGGTTGGCACTTTACAATTATGTAGTAACATCCAATAAAACAACAAAGGAAATTGGTGAAACTGAATTGGATTATATTCCAAAACCAAAAGCAAAATCGGCAAAAAAGAAATCAGTAACTAAAAAGACAAAGTAATATGGAATCATTTCAAGAAAGATATGCTCGTATGGAAAAAGAGCGTGAAGAACAATTACAACAATATAAATTAGAACAACAATTAAAAATTAAAAAGATGACAAAGTTAATCGGTGGTGGTATCGTTGGATTATTTCTAATGGTATTTTTATTTAAGTCTTGTGAAAGAATTGATGCAGGGCATGTGGGTGTTAAAGTAAACCTTTATGGTGATAACAAAGGTGTAAGTGATGTGACTGAAGTAACTGGTATGGTATTCTATAATCCAATTACACATAACATCTATGAATTCCCTACATTTATTCAACATAAAGAATATACAGGTGATAATTCATTCGTAGTAAATAGTAAAGATGGTAGTGAGTTCCATGTTTCACCTATCATTAACTATTCAGTACAAAGAGAGAAAGTTCCATCAATCTTTGCTAAGTATCGTAGAAGCTTGGACCAAATAGAGGAAGGATTTTTGAAAACTGCTGTATTCGATGCATTCAGATTAGCAACTAACAAATATACGGCTGATGAATTGATTGGTAATAGACAGGCTTATGAAATTGAAGTTCGTAAGATTTTAGAGAATCAATTGTTAAGAGAGGGATTTATAGTTAATCAGTTTACATCTAACTTAGTATATCCTGAAACATTCAAAGCAGCTATTGAAGCTAAGAATAACGCAGTTCAGGCAGCATTGAGAGCAGAGAACGAAGTTAAAACAGCAGAAGCACAGGCTAAGATTAAAGTAGCAACTGCCGAAGGTAATGCACAAGCTTTATTAACATCGGCAAAAGCTGAAGCTGAAGCAAATAGAATGAAGCAACAAACATTGACACCATTACTTATTCAATTGGAGTATGTACAAAAATGGGATGGTAAGTTGCCGGTATATGGTGAAGTTCCACAATTATTTAGAAACATTCAAAAATAAAATAATAAAGTATGTTAAAGTCTTGGTAGTTCCAAGACTTTTTCGTATATTTGTATAAATTAACAATTAAACACGGAGGAAACGATGAAATGTATTAAATGTATTAAGGTAGCTAAGGGCTATGAATTGGATGAAATTCGCAGAGTAAGTGATGAAGATGCGGATGATAGAGTAAAGGGCGGATATTGGAAGTTCGTACCAAAGAGTGAGTGGAAACTTGCAACTCGTAAAGTGAAAGTGAATGAAGTTGTAAATGAGCAACCAACAGAAGAACTTTCTATTGAGGAAAAAAAGTTAAAACGTAAAAAGAATGACAAAGGAAAATAGTATAAAGATTGTTGAATTGTATCCTGAAATGTTTACATTCACAGTCAGAGGTTATGAGCACAATGTGTTTGAAAAAACATACAACAAAGCTCTTGCTTATATTCATAAGCATATAAAGTGGACTCGTAAAATTGATTATATTAAACAAACCAATCCATACGACTATCAATTTGATATTGGAAATGGTTGGTTTAAAATTGTTTATGAATTGGTACATGGTATTAGAATCAATGACCTAAAGAAAGGTGATTGGATTACAAAGGTAACACAATGTAAAGAAAAATTTGGTGGGTTACGATTCTATGTAACGGGAACATCCGATAAGAATTGGGCATTGATTAGAAACGCTGAACAAAAATCATACGCTGTGTGTGAAGAAACTGGCTCTGAAGTTGAAGTTGGTACTTGGAAATTGGGATGGATTCAAACATTATGTCGCCAATATGCACTTAAAAGATTTTATGATAAAATGGATAGCGGTGAAATAGAAGGTAAAAGATTTGAAGATTGCTGGGCACCATCTGAAAAAGCAGTTAGAATTGAAACACCAAAGAAAAAAAGAAAGTAATGAGTTTAGCTCAAAGAGAAGTTTGGGATAAAGGAATAAATAAAAAAGAAATGAGTAGCAAACATATTGAAATAATCAGATTTGATAATGCAAAAATATCAATTAAAGAATATGTGGGTGAGCGTGTTTTATCACCGGTTACATATCAACCTGCAATTATAAAAATGATTGGAGCTAGGTTATTGATTATTAATCCGGACAACCAAGAAGAATACTACGATTGCAGATATGAAGATTGTACTATAAAAAGAATGAATGGGTAAGTTTATTTTCATATTAACATTTATATTATCAGTACCAATATTAGGATACTCACAAACTAAAAAGGAATTACCTGCATTGGATTCGTTACCATATCTAACCGAAGATACGGTATTGAATAATTTTATGCTACATTGGATTGGAAAACCTTATAAATTAGGCGGAAAAACTGAAAGAGGTATTGATTGTTCGCAGTTTAATAAAAGATTGTACAACGATGTTTATAAACTACAAATAGAAAATGTATGTTATAAACAATATAACCAAACCGAAAGGGTTAAAAAGGATAGTTTACAAATTGGTGACCTATTATTTTTTAGAAGTAGACAGTCACCTTCGGGTTGGCATTGTGGGACTTATATAGGTGAAACAATGTTTGTACATGCGGCAAATAAATACGAAGGTGTAAAAGTTAGCTCACTTTTAGAACCACGTTATAAAAAAGCATATAAAGGAGCTGGTAGATTAAAAAAATAAAACTATGAAAAAATTTAATTGGGGAAAATTACTTGAATGGATTGGCTATATTGGTATGGCTTGTGTCGCAATTGGAATACTATCTTTTGGATTTGTATTCATTTGGCAAATTATCAAATCAATATTTTAAAACATATATTATGACAACATTTATTACATCGTTAATCCTATACGGATTTATGGCAGGAGTATTGGGAATGATTGGAAAATTAATTTACGATATTCAGCAATCAAAAAAGCAAGACGGAGAATTGGAAAATGATTTTGAAGCAAAAGACAAATTTCAAAAGTTAGCAGGTATCAAACCAACAAATCCAAACGATGAACTTCGTGAAATCTTAGTTAAGAATAATATTCTTGCTAAAGAACAAATTGTTGGAGCTCTATTAAAGGCAGCACAAAATAGTGAGTTCCCAGCACCGGATGAATCAATCAATGTAAGAACTGAAAAGATTACTACAATTGATACAAACTTTCCAAGCGATAAAGACCCATTAGAATCAGTTCCAATGAGTAGAGTATCAAAAGAAGCAAAACAAAAGATGGCGGAAATTGCTAAAGAAGATATTTCTAAACAATTGGAGCAAAATACTGAAAAGTTTGCAGCATTGTTTCCAAATGAAGTAGATTTAAATGACCAAAGATTGGGAGTTGAATTTGTAAAACCAAAAAGAAAATACACAAAGAAAAAAACAAAATAATATGGAAGAACAATTTGAATTAGCTAAACCATTAGCTGACCGAGTATTAATTAGAGTTGAAAAAGAAGTTACAAAGACCGTAGGTGGTATTATCATTCCTGAAACCGCTGAATCGCGTGATACAAAAATTGGTATAGTGGTTTCGGTTGGTGAAGGTATTTACACAAACGATGGTGTAAAGATTCCAATGAGTGTAAAGGTAGGTGATAAGGTTATGATGCCATTCGCAGGTTCGGCACAAAAAGTAAAGCTGGGAGACGAAGAGTTTCTATTGTTTAGAGAGCAAGAGTTATTAATGGTAATTAGATAATAAAATTATGAGTAATAATAAGCAAGATAAAGGTAAGTTAGCTAATAAGCTGCACCAATTACAAAAACGATTATTTCGAATGGAATCCAACGAAGGGCATAGTACTGAAAAAGTTGGAAAACGTAAAGGTATGTTGAAACGATTAATGGATGGATTAAAAGGTAGAGGTAAAAAGCAAACTACCTTATTAGACGATATTGACTGGAAGGATGAATTTATAGGATAAAATAAAAAAACAAATTATGGCAACAAAGATTAAAATTGAAACAGCAAAGGGTATAATGATTGCTGAGTTATATGATGAAACGCCAATTACATCAAATAACTTTAAAAAATTAGTTGAGCAGGGGTTTTACAATGGATTAAACTTTCATAGAGTTATTCCAAACTTTATGATTCAGGGTGGATGTCCAAACGGTAGGGGTGATGGTGGTCCGGGTTATAAAATTCCGTGTGAAGTAACTGCACCAAAACAATACCACGATAGAGGTGTCCTAAGTATGGCACATGCCGGTAGAAACACCGGTGGGTCACAATTCTTTATTTGCCACAATAGAGCAGGAGTTGCACACTTAGACGGTAATCACACTTGCTTCGGTAGAGTAATTGATGGAATTGAAGTTGTTGATTTTATTAGACAGGGTGATTCAATTATTTCAATGGAAGTGATTAAAGAAACAAATATCTAATGGCTAATAAAGTATATACAAAGAAAGGGGATAGTGGAACTACATCTTTATTATCAGGCCGTAGAGTATCAAAACTTTATCCTGAAATTAGAGCAGTGGGTGCATTGGATGAATTGAATTCATTTGTAGGTTTACTTAGAACCGAATACAAACCTGAAGGTGGATTGCTTGAGGAAATTCAATGGGACTTATTCAACGCAGGTTCAATGATAATCAATGATAATAATTCACAAATAACAAATGTGACAGAAACTGATATTGAAGTTTTGGAAACTGTTATGGATGGATTGAATAACCAACTGCCTGATTTAAAAAACTTTATTTTACCAAATGGTAGTAAAGCACAAACATACGCACATATTTGTAGAACGATATGCCGTAGAGCTGAAATTGAGGTATTGAATTGTTTAGTTATGGAAAATACTGAAAGGGTAGCTATTATAACTAAATACTTAAACCGATTAAGTGATTTCTTTTTTGTATTAGCTAGGTTCATTGGACATCAAGAGAATATTAACGAAACAATTTGGAAAAATGATTGAGTTAAAGGAATGGATTAAGGACGGGATTGATATTCGTAAAACAAACGAAGGGTATGTAGTGTTTACAATACCTACTCAGCACTTTAATATAAAAGAGTTGGATGAATTAACACCTGAAAGATTTAGTAAGGAAATTGAAAGGCAGAATCATTTCAACGAATTACAAGCTCAATTATTGGGTGAAGCATTTGGTAAAAGAGTTGAAGCTGGATTATTTAAAGATTTATTTGATTAGTTATGAATTGGGACATATTTGGATATATAGGAACAATAGTAGTCCTTTATTCATTCACAATAGAAAACATTTTTAAACTACGATTGATAAATTCAATTGGTTCGATGTTTTGGATAGTGTATGGATTAGGTATTATGGCTGGACCTACTATTGTAGTTAATAGCTGTGTACTTTGTATTCACATTTATTGGTTTATAAAACATAGAAAGGAATGGCTCCGATAATTTATATGACTCAAACCCTTTTATGGATTGCACATAACGATAGGGAACGAGCAGAACAAATAAGTAAGCAAGTGACTAGGGTTGGTGAAGCAAACGGCTTACGATATGTAGTAATTGAAAAATAATGTACACAAAGCAAACCATAATGTATGTAATTGTTATAATGATTGCGTATATTTTATATTTAAGGGACATATACAAAAAGAATAAATAATGAAAAAATGGTTTAACGAATGGAATGTTATAATAGTAGTATATGCAATATTAGCATCCGCAATTATGTTTCAAATGTATTACATATATCAATTGAAGCAAGAGTTAAAAATATATAAGAATGATATTAGCAAACCCTGATAAGATATTAAAAACACTTATACCAAGCGCAACTGGTAATTTGATTTGGTGTGCTACAAACGTTAATGTAACGATGGACGATGAAATTACATACACATTTGAATTTGTAGCACAAGCACCTGTTAAGAGTTCACCTAATCAGCAATACTATTCTATGACTCGTGCAATAACTTGTGAAGTTAGATTAAGGTTATTTGGCGATAATTACGAAATATTTTGTTATGGTGAAACGCAAAGAGGATATTGTAGTGATATAAACACAATGGATAAATTCATTGATATATTAAGATACTTATTGCCAAACACTTATTAAGATGCTCACAATAGAAAACGAAAGAAAGTTATTAGGTACTATATTGACGGGAAGTGGAAGTGCCGGTCCAATAGATTGGGTTGTAACTTCAATAAGACCTCATTTGAATCATTATGTAATTTTTATTGAGCAAACTGAAAATGGTTGGGATAGGAAAATAGTTTTGGACAGAAGTTTTTCACCTTTTAAGTTGGGATACCAATACAAATTAGAATGTGGAAATGAAAAAAAGTATATACACAGAGACGATATTAAAAACATTGATATATTCAGCAATCATTTAGAATCCTTTATTTAGTATGAAAACGGAAAAACGATGTTATAGATGTAGAGAGGTCAAACCAATAGAATCATTTAGGTTCGATAGGGTAAAGCCGGATGGATACAGTGGCAGATGTAGACCATGTGATAATATTGTAAGGGCAGCTCGTAAAGCTAGACAGATAGCTAGAGACCCATTAGCAGCATTTAAACAAAGGATACGAAGTACAATATCCAGTTCATTTATTAGAAAGGGATTTAAAAAAGAATCACATACTGAGCAAGTGTTAGGTGCAAGTTTTGAAATAGTAAAAGAGCATTTTGAAAAACAATTTAACAATGGTATGACTTGGGAAAATATGGGTAAGTGGCATGTGGACCATATAATTCCATTAGCAACTGCTAAAACAGAAGATGAGGTCATTAAGTTGTGTCACTATTCAAACTTACAACCTTTGTGGGCAGAAGATAATTGGGCAAAGAGTGATAAAATTTTATAGTATGCTAACAATAATCAATATAGAAAACCTTTACAAAAAAGATGTGGGTGAATGGCGAGTTAGAGCAATTGAAACATTGAATAGCGCATACCTAATTCACTTATTAAAGCCGAATGGTGAAAAGAAGCAAGTTAATTTAGAACGAAATGCAATAGGTGAGGGTGATTCGGCACTTTATGAATTGTGGTTTTGGAGTGATGATACAACAAAAGCATTACCAATAAGACAGTTATTAAGTAAAAGGGATTTAAGGTTGGGTATCGTACCTTTGATTGAATTAATTAAACATATGCTAAAATCTTTAAACAAAACAATATGAGCGCAGAATGGCAATTTATTTGGGGCTTCTTAATAGGAGCCGGAGTTGGTGCACTAATCGCATTAATTTGGGCACAACGAATGGTAAAGAAAACAATTAAAAAAGTATTAAATAGTTTCGGATGAGTATAAACATTTCAACGGATAGTTCACACCTTACAATGAAGGGTACGGGAATAGTACAAATCAATTCTAAAATAAAGATGTTGGGAACTGGTACTGAATTGCCGGTTAAAGTTGAAGCAGATTTTAGTAAAGTACCGCATCACTTACATAGTTTATATTGGAATTCATTGGTAGCTCAATACAATGTGGATGTGAATGTACATAGTAATATAGGTTTGAGTGAGCCCGAACCAATGACAATAAAAGAAAAAAAGAGAGAATGGCGATTGAATAGGATTGTGGATATAATTAGTAAAGCAATATCAAAATAAATTAATCGTATGAATGTGACAATAGACGATATAAAAGTAATAGAGCAAGAGTTGAATGTAGTATTAACAAAGGAGCAAAGGGATAGTATATTAAAGGGGTTTCAAAGGGTAGTAATGGATAGGGCTGACGATTGGAATGTTATTATAAAAGATTTAATAAAAGAAACGGATGCTTACAATAGAGAACATAAACTTAATCACTAGTAAATTCGCAGGGACACCACAATGGGTAGTGAGTGAGCTCTTTGTATCGGAAGGGAGTTATGTATTTCAAATCCGTAAAAGAGTAGGTGAGTGGACAGTATTAGGAGTGAAGCATGATGAAATTACAATAAGATTAGCCCGTGAACGTTTAATGGGTATGTATGTAATGGAGACCCAAGTCATAAAGCAAAACTACCAATCACGTTCAATGCATGATATAAAGGATATGCGGACATTGTATGGCTTTATAGGATGTATGGACAATCACCTTAGTAAAACAATAATAAAGTAGAATGAGTAATATACGAAAAAACATAAATTGTAAAGTATGTGGAAATCCTAATCCAAAAGGTAAGCATTTTTGCTCCGATGTGTGTGCTCGTACTTATTCATTTAATAAAAGTAAATTAAAAAGAGAAGCAACTAAGCATTTAAGGCCTTTAATCAATGGATTATCAAAAGTAGATGAAATAAAATACTATAAAGATTTAATAGATACGGTTTCATCTTATATAGAATTAAGAAAGGTGGACACTATGAAGCATAAACGTAGTTATGGTTGGTTGGTTAAGTATTGTAAACCAAAATGGATATTATCAGCATCTGACAGGTTTGATAAAATAAAAAAAGATACTGATATTAGAAACGCTAATAGACTTGTTGAAATAAACAAATTACCATACATTAAAAATGTAATAAAAACATATTATAATACCGAAAATGATTTTAGAATTGAATGTGAGTGTGTAAACGGCCATATACTTAAAAGAAGTTGTATTGATTTATTAAAACAATCGGAATGTACTATATGTAAATCAATTGAAAAAAGAAAGCAGAAAAAAACCAATAAAGAATTAGAACTAGAATCTATAAAAATACTAAAAGAGCAAGATAAATTAAATAAAGATTTGGAGCGTGTTAAATTAGTTTCGGACTTTATTGAAAGTGGCGAGTATAAAGACTATAAAAATTGGGTACAAACGCCATTATCCTATGAGTATGTGTGGTTACGAAATGGTCCAGGTAAAAAGTATTTGACACATAAATTAAAATTAGAATTAGACAGGATAAATTATTTCGTATATAAGACCGGAGCTAGATGTCCGTATCCAAAAAAGAAAGGATATAGCTGGTGTAAACATTGTGAGACTGAAAAAACGAAGGATAGTTTTAGAGGTAAAAATATATGTATTGAATGTGGCAAAGTATATAGAAGGGAAAACTATTATGAAGCAGATAAAATACAAGGTAGAATAAATTACCATACGGACCCAATGGTTAAATTAAGTAAATTGGTGAGGGTATATATCTATTCGGCATTAAAAGGAAACCCAAAAACACATCGTACAAAGGATATATTAGGAATTGAATGGAATGAGTTTAGGGATTATATTGAAGGGATGTTTGAACCTTGGATGAATTGGGATAATCATGGACACGGTAGGGGTAAGTGGGCATTACAACATATAATACCAAAAACATACGCAGAGACAGAGGATGACATTTATAGATTGAATTACTATAAGAATCTAATGCCAATGGATTTTTCGGACAATGGAGCATTGCATGATAGGATATTAAGATACCAATTGAATGAATGGCATTACGATAATTGTGGGGATTTTTTGGACAAGTATAAAGATAGGATATTGGATAGTATGGATGAAATTTATAAATAATATATTCCTTTCAGTATTCATCTTTACTATCGTATCGGTGAAATGTAAATCGGGTCGATGGGGAATTTTTTTTGATAGTGAATATATATAAGAGTAAACAAGCTATCTTAAACCAGCCAGCTTAAAGGGGTTTAGAATGAATATGAAAACAACAAACGAATTAAAAAGTATAATTAAAAAGTGGTGGGATTATAACCAAACCGTGGCACAGGTAGGTGAGGCCAGATACTTTGTAGAGCAGATAGGGGATTGGGAATCGAACTTTACTAACTTTCAAACGGAAGGCTACCAAACCCCCGAAACGGATTTCCAATTGGATAGGGTTAAGGATGTGAAGGGCGGAATATCACTAAAGGTGAGTAGTGGCCCGAATACAATAGACGGTATCCTGATAATGAGTACGGGGGAATTGGTATTAAAAGATTCACCAACGAATACAACGGGTAGTGGGGTATTTCAAACCGCAACAATGGATTAAGGCATTCACTCGTAGCCGGACACGAATAAACATAATACAGATGATAGTAGTAGTAATAGTAATAGGAATGTTAGTAGGGTATGGAATAGGTATGTATATAGTAGACAAGTGGATTAATCAGGGTAATAAGGATATAAACAAAGAAAACTAAGGTAAAAAGAAAATAGCAAGGGGAATGGTAGTATTAATAGGAATAGTAGTATTGTGTATAGTAACTGGGATAGGGGTTATAGATATGTTAAGACAGATACAAAAACTAAATGATAATGAATAACGATATAAGCCCTTTTGATATAATAGGTATAATAGGATTTATGGGATTCTATATAGTAGCTAAAATATGGGTATATAGTAAGGAATACGGTACAAAGGAAAAGGAAAGGGATATAGTAATACAAAGGGGAGCTGAATGGGATTACGAACATAAAGGAAATGAAAACAAAAACAAAAATAAGTAGGGAGTCCAATAAGGGGAATGGGTCCGAGCTCCTATTAATCACCGCACTAATTACAATGTTATGGATACTAATTACCCACATCGTTTAACACAAAAAGAAAGGATTGAATTAGTGGCCAAAATACAAAGATTAGAATGGCTCCTAAAAGAATGTATAGGATTAGAGGAATACGAGCTATGCCAACAAATCAAAACGGTTATACAAAGAAAATACGAGCTCTTAGCCACAAACGAAAACGAAAATCACATAGAGTAAAAGGGGAGCTGGATTTGATAGGAGCTAAGATTAAAAAGGCTTGTTTGCACTTGCGCACCGTTTAGTAAAAACACTATTTTGATACTATAAAAATTTAATTACTGTCATAAGGGATATATCAAGGTATTTAAGTATGTTTATATTTTGATACAACAGAGTAATTGAAAACCACTTCAGTGTCAATATTACACACTTTACCACTTTTACCCATATTTTACCACTTAATAGACACAATCGTTCAAAAAGTTAATAGTGTCAATCAAAATGTAGACCACATACGGATTCATAGCCATTCGGCAAAATTTTTTCTGGGGAATTTTTACACACATTATCCACATCTTATCCACATTCGGTAAGCCATGAAAGCTAAGCCACCACACGCTCTTGGGGGTTATTCACATTTGTAAAATTCACATATGTAAACGGCTGATTTTCAATAGGCTAGCTGGAGTGTAGCTGTGGATAAAAAAGATTTGGAAATGTGGAATTTTTTTCGTAACTTTAGGGTGTGGAGGGCGGGGTATGCTTTGTGAGCTCGAGCCTGAATACGGAAAATAAGTAAAAATAAATTTGTATATATGGGGAATTTTTCGTATCTTTGTATTTCATTAAAGTATATTTATGAGAGTAAGTAACAAAAGATTAGGAATGAAATTTGATTGCAACCGTCTTTGGAATTGGGCTCATGAAAAGCTAGGGGATAGTAAATGTGGTGCTATTGCTTTTTATTGGGATTTCAAAGAGGATGCCGAAGCAGGGTATTACGATTGGGAGAAAACCATTTGGATTAACTTAGCACAATGTAAAAGAATGATAGCTGTCCAAAAAACTATCTTACACGAATGGACACATGCACAACAGTCCTATCGTTGGTATAATCATTATCAATTAAAGTACGGATACAAAAAGAACCCTTACGAAATACAGGCTAGGGAGAACGAAAAATTAGTGAAGCGTGCATACAGAAGAAAATCAAAATAAACAGGTAGCTTATAATAAGTGTCCGCATTCTACGTGTGAACTGCATGAGAATAAGGAAGGTGAATATTATCCAGTGTGTCAGCCTATTGAAACGCCTGGTATTATTAGGTCCGAGTACATACCTATTGGGAGAAGATTACAATACCCTACTAAGTGGGGACGTAAAAGGGCTTCATTACACCTATTGGAATTTAAGATTGAAGATG
>JACCDO010385663.1_pt1 | contig 12331 bp, 12 predicted proteins | sample 7446101 | NCBI WGS metagenome assembly JACCDO01 (sample SAMN15323440, study PRJNA562643) | freshwater metagenome | isolation source: river surface water | place: USA:Blue River Watershed | collected 2017-08-16 | reverse complement strand
CGTTGCTTTCGTTAATTGAGCTATTTATGTGTGCTAACAATCGTCTTCCTTCTGAATTCGAATAATCCTTTCTTTCTGATATGTAAGATGTCGCTACACTTTCATTTGCGGTTTTATTCGGGACCGGTCCTTCAAACATGAGCCACTACCCGTAATCTGGCTGAGCCTGCAGGTCACCTGGCACAGGCTGGACGGTGCTAGCCGGATACCATTCAGTAATCAGTTCATTACAGATCCAGGTTTCAGAATAAACTGATACCAATGTTTTGTGGGTAGGTGCATTGAAACTGTGTGCACGGGATTGCCGAATCGCCACTGAATTGTCGCTGCTAAATCTTCGGATACTTTAAACTACTGGTATAAGTGCAAGTGTGGTCATAGCCATGGTCATATGTATACAGTTGGTTAAGGTTTTAATCATACTAATATTATTATTAATCAATGAGGTGGTAATCGCATCTAACTCTACTGTAATATTAACGAGTAATGCATTTACAACTAATAATGTAATTTATGCTAACATTCCAGATATAAATAAACAAGTGCTGTGTCGACCCAGTAACAAGAATAAATTAGCAAGTTTTATTCTAGATCATTTTAATCGCGCGAGAGTATTATTACAACGACCAGCGGTAGGCACCAACTTCAATGATTATGTGGAATTGATGTTATTATATAAAATAAATCAATTTTATCATTTTAATAAACGTGTAACAATATTTCATACTGCAGGGAAAATTCCTATAGGATATGCGCAGGTACTGAAGTGCGCGTCTCAAAATATTTTGCAAAATATTGGCACAATGTACAGTAAAGGTATTCACTCATTCACTCGCTTATTTGCCTATTTATTAATTTCCTACATTTCAAGGCTTCGATCGTAATGACTTTAAAAGTCAACTGGACTATGATTTTTTTAATATTCAATTAAAGTCATTAATGCCGAGCACGCACGAGGCGAGTTCTAAAACATTTACATTTATAAGGGATCCTATGGAGCATTTTATGGCAGGTTTCTCTGAGGTTATATACCGCAGTTGGAATAATAAGGTACCTCGTCCACTCAAGATATTTTCACTTAGTCTCACTATACTCTAATTATTAATTACTCTACTGAAGGCCGGGGGGTGGATTGATGCTGATAAGGTTGCGAAATATATTGAGGCATTGTTGGAAGGAAATTTTAATATTCTATTTGAAATGGAGCATGTTTATCCAATGAGTGGCGTATTTTTTGAGTTTGATATTCACATCGTGGGTTACTTAGAGTCGTTTGATAATGATTGGAAAAATGTAATCGGGCCCTATTTCCATTTGAATAAACCATATAATCCGAAGTTGGGTGGCCATCCAACGTCGCTAAGACCCGCTAATCGCGTGGGTGCAAAGAAAGGATTCAATAGAAATGCAACCGCTACCAATACAGCACCTATAGGTGCAGTAACCAATAGATTACAAGGAAGAAATGTATTGAAATCATTGTTTGCTGCAAAAAAAGTTTACAAAATGGCAGTTTGTCACCTTATACTTGTTGATTATGTTTGTTTCCCTAACTATAAGCTGCCTGATGAGTGCAGCTATCTTCAAGAAGAAGTAGAAGCAGCAAGGAAAATGTTGCAGTAACCTGAAGTGGTAGTTTATGCTAGCTCTTGTTGCTGTGTGCGTTGTTTGTATATATATATTATTAATTATCTTAATTCGTCGTTATTTATCAAAGTGTGACGGTACCACTCCACCACGGTAAAAAGTCCCAAACCGCGGCACAAAGTTGTAGATCAGTCCCACTTCAGTTGCTGAATTTCAGCAGCATTTCCTTGTTTCTGTTGAACTTTGAAATTGGATAATAGAGCTATTATGGTTAACCAACTCTACCTGTATATTGTTTAAATGAGACTTGTGTTGCTGATTATTCTTTTGTCTTTGTTATACTCTATACTGTGTAAGAAGAAGAGACGAGAAAAGGGAACCAGTATAGAGGGGAATATACTTGTTAAATCTGTTGGTTTCCATTATGAAATTGAGACAAAGAATGTGCATGCAATTAGAAAGTTGAAAGAGTATGCTGAATCGATAGATACTTATGGCGGCGCATTGCCACACTACATGGCTGTCGCGAGAGAACAAGAAGTTGTTACTTTAGTAGAGCAAAACATATGGCCAATATCTGCTTATGAATCGTATCAAAAGCTGGCAGCAGGTACTGGTAATGTTGATAGTGCGAGGCTCTTGATGGACTACGGTATTATGAGTAATCTCATTACTACTTCAAATCCTTATAAACCGTTATTTCAGTCTATACAAGCTTGTGATTATGATAAATTTAAAGAACATTTCATCGCAAATATTGAAGATATATTCGTGGATCTGACAGCAGATAATGGAATGACATTGCTTAGTGTGGCAACAAGTAATAATTGCACGGAAATTGTTTCGTTGTTACTCGAATACGAGGCAGACGTGGAGTTAACAGGATCGAATGGCTTAACCCCACTAATGATCGCAGCAAGTAAAGGGTATACAAATATAATTGATTTGCTCGTTCTGAATGGTGGCGCTAATGTCAATGCAGTTCATAGATTTGCCAGCAGTACATCGCTGCATTTTGCGGCAGAGCTAGGTCAGCATAAATCACTATCATTTCTTTGTGCTCACGGTGCAGATTCCAACTTACTCACAAGTACTGGTTCCACGGCGTTACATTCATTCGCTCACGGTGGTGCCGACGCTATTGATGAAGTTACAGCCAAAAACGTCATAAGTAGCTTGGTAAATGACTGCAAAATTGATATCAATGTATTGATGAATGGTGACACCACTGCTCTGTACCTGGCAGCGCAGCATGGCAAGAATTCTATACTCAAGGCATTGCTGCAGCATGGCGCCGACGTCAACTTTGCAATGCCATATACCACGTATAAAGGAGAACAACAGCTAGTCCATCGTAATAGTCCTCTATCGTCGTATCTATACAGTAATAGTTTCCTAGTCAACAGCGAAGTTGGTAATGGAGCCACTGCGTTGCATGCCGCAGTTGAAGAAGGGCATGTGCAAGCTACCAAAATTCTACTAGATTTTAATGCCGATATCAACACATTAGCAATGGGTGTTACGCCGCTGTCACTTGCTTGTCAATACAATAGGTACGATGTTGTTGCTCTTCTTGTGTCGTACAAGACGATAGAAGTAGACAAACCATCGACATTGGACGGAACGACACCGCTGTATACTGCTGCAGCAAAAGGTTACTCCAAAATTGTGTCTAAATTGTTAGAATCCAATGCAGACCCGACTGTAACTGCTTTTAGTGGTGGATTTCCTTTGTTGATCTCTGTAATAGCAGGGAGTACTCAGACTGTTAGGTTGCTGTTAGAATCCAAGCGAGTAGATGTAAACCAAGTCGCAGTTGCGACGGGAGACAATGCGCTCAGTGCAGCTATCACCATCGGAAATACTGAAATTTTAAAATTGTTGATCAAAAATAATGCCAACTTGTACCTGGTCTCAGCCTCTGGTTATTCACCCATTCACTTGGCTTGCCAACAAAGAGATGCAACCGCTGCTAAATTATTGCTCGCAGAAGACATCAAGCTACTTAATTTCCCTAGTAAAGTTAGTGGTCTATATCCGTTGATGATTGCTGTGGAAGCGGAGAGAGCTCGTGTTGTCAAGTATCTGCTATCATACGATGAATGCTTTAGGGATCAGAGTGTTGTAATCAATGGCAAAAGTATTACACCGCTTCTACTAGCAATTGACAAGAACAACAAGGATATAGTGCAATTATTACTAGAAGCGAAAGCGAAGGTGGACGTTGGTATTCCAAACAGTGGTGTATTATCGTCTCCGTTATTATTTGCAGTAGTAAAAAACTATTCCAACATTGTCAAAATGCTCCTTGATTATGATGCGAATTGCAATGTGATGGTTGTTAGTAGTGATGGCGCTCGTCAAGATAGTTTAGTTGATATTGCTAGAAATCGAAGGCATCATGACACCTTGCAAGTATTGTTGAAACATAAAAACTGTCAAAGTGTATATTAATGTAATCATTGTTTACAAGATGCATAGTTAGTTCACGCTCGAATCGTCATTTTTAATTTTTATTCTCAACTAACAATACATCCAAATCTCGGTAGAAAAATTCACTGTGTCAATCGTGTCAAAACATCAATACCAGAGCATTGTAACCATACCATGGTAAATGTAACAAACCCCCCAAAACGTTGGATGACATAATATTTAAGTCATTTCATTTCATTTGCTATATTCAATTTGCACCAGTAGATTTATTATATTAATATAGTGAGACACATCGGTCGGTACCGGTATGTATCCCTGTAACGGAGGGTATCCCAAAACCGATAAAAACTATGGAACTATAGCGTATAATGAAGTATTTTTGAATGAAATGATCGAGTATGTGAAATGCGCGAGTAATGGTATTGACAGCGTTAACTATAGTTATACCGTACGGTAAGCGGTTAGGCCGGTATGCCAACAGAAAGTTGAAATTTAACGACGGGACGGTCCTCACTGCTCCAACATATTATATCCGCTTAAAACGGGAGAAAGTTGAAATTGTCGTATTAATACACTATCGGCGAGAAAATAGCACATATACAATGTTTACTTTTACATTTCCTGTCTTTTCTATCTTGGTAGTAATTTTTCTCATTAATTTATCGGATGCTGAAAATGGTCAATGGTACACCTTCAAAGATGATACAATTGAACATGGTAGTTTTGTTGGTGCTATTGCGGTTCGTGATGCACCTATTTTCGATAAATATAAAGGTATAGACACTAGTAATAATGAATGGGGAGGAATTTTTAGTCCAAAACGAAAAATAAATGGCACTGAAGTATATGTATCAGTGCCCCCTGTAACAGCGCCTCGTTCGGAATGGTTTTATCCAAGTGAATTTAATCAAGATAAATTTGTAGTCGAACTAATGGGTGGTAAAGAAAAAGGGTTTTATTTAGATATTGGAGCAAGATATTGGTTGAGACAATCAAATACATTTGCTTTGGATAATTACTATAATTGGAGTGGCATATGTGGTACTTGATCATAAATTAATCCTATGATTACTTTCTTACTCACGATTTATTATCTGAATCTTAATTTCTTACTTATTTACTTAGTGGAACCTGATAGATATTTTGCTGCTGCAATATCATGGAATAGAACTTGCGTTGTAATAACGGATAATCCAGTCTCTGATGTCTTGGGTGAAAAAATGAAATTTCATTACAAATTAGGAGGAGCCGTTTCAGATAAATATCCCGGTGATAATGATATTAAGGTATGTACTCCCTAACTACGTAATGACTTCATCTACTTACTGAAGAATTCATCCAGACTATTGTTACGATTGACGCTATTCTCAATCATTTTAAAGCACCCAATGTCATTGATTATTTTTCACTGGACATCGAAGGAAATGAGTATCTTGCGATGACGAAGTTTCCTTTTGAGACGCATAAATTTTATGTTGCTACAATCGAAAGACCCGGCGTACAACTACATAATTTACTCGTTAGGCATAAATATTGGTACCTGAAAACATTAAGTCGCATAGGTGAAGTTGTATACATTCATGAAAGTATACCGAATTTTACGTCAATAATGAGGAAATATCGCAACAGTGGTGTACCTCAGTGGTACTCTTTCCATCTATAACTTACCCGATGATATCCTACTTACGTACTCACTAACTAAGGCTTAATAAACATAAACGCAGTTTGGATTATTTTTTGACTCCTGCTTATAAAAGTACCGAATAACTAATTCGAATTGGTGTAACTTAACTCATTCGAGGAAATCGTGACTTTCCACTTACTGGCATTGATGGTAACGGGTACATTTGCCCTGAATTTCATGTGGCGACGGAGCACTCATAGTGGGTTGGGTTGATCTAAATCGGCACGTATTACAGGACACTGCATTGTACTAGCAGCTAATGAGAGCTCGGTAGAAAACGTTTTAGTAAGTAAAGACAAAGCAACTTGTAGCCTATTACTTATGGCTCTCTTGAATGTTGTCAATTCCAGCATATTTCTTTATCAAACCGACGGAATAAATTTGTGATATACGTAACTAGAATGAAGCAGGAGTAACAGTTCATAATCGGTATCTCGGCACCGTTGGATGTGGCATCTATGGTAGTTAGTTATGGAATCTTTCTTCGTTCCTAGTCGAAAATATGAGTAATTAGACCTACTTTATTATTTATTGGCGATTCCATTATGCTCTCAAATGTGTCAAGAATTTGATACCAGATGTAGATGCAATGAAAGGTCATTTGGATGTTGTTGTTCTTAACTTTGCTTTATTACATAATTTGCAAAAAAGCATGAATCACAGTGGATATTCAACTGAATTTAGGGTTATGACTGTGCTCACTTGCTCACTTCGAGGCAATGATGCAGAAAAAAATTCTAGCGTACATAAACATAGGCGCCACTACCATAGTTACCACGCCTCCGAAAATTTGTGATGAAAAATTCTACGGTGATTACAAGCATTTTATTGAACACGAAGAGGAATATCTCATGGAAATGTGCAATCAAAATTAAGAAATTAGAAGAATCTAAGCCTATATTTCTAGAGCATACTAAATTTTACGATGATAAAGTTGCACAATAGTAATATTATATATTAATTATAATAATGAGGTAATTATATATTGAATTGTACTCTACCGGTAATTCTACATTTCATCATAGAACTTGTAAGGTTAATACTTTTAGTAATTAAAGTACAGTGATACGACGACGTTAAGCTGATTTCGATGCTACTGATTGCAAAATATAATATTGGGCAAAATATTCACCGGACTATTGAAACTAGTGACATTATCTTTAATCTTCTGGTTTTCCGGTTTGTGTCTATCCTTTTTTTTAAAAATGATAAAATTGGGATTGGGATTGGGATTGGTTTCAGACGGGATTCCTTCAACTATAATATTAAGAAAATATTTTTCACGCAGAGAACTATTATATGATGAGCAATTGCAGTTTGATTAATAGGCAGTATAATGGCATCTTCCAAATTACATCTACGGATTCATTCGCTGGTTTTAGCACAGTTTTCTTTCTATATGTTATAAACCAAATTATACTGGCCAAGAGATTCAATCTCTTGCCTTTCGTGCACTATGAAACAACTTCTATAGGTCGGGTAGTCAATGAAGAGTACTGGACCACAAATAATTCTAAAATTCAATTAAACTTATCATCACTGTCTTATATGAATTCCATTAATAATTTCCTAGACTTTGAAATAGTCTTAGGAAATGAAGAAGAACGTAAACAAAACTCTGTAATATATGAACGTGCTTTATGGACTGATTATTTTGAACCTATTACAATTTATTCGCCTAGACTTTTCAAAGACTGTCCAGTTTCTCTAGTGAAATTTAGTAAAAGTAGTGCTCGAAATATTGTAAAAGCTGTACATTTTCATCCAGAAAGTATTAAAGCTTATAATTACGGTAAGCTCAACCGAGCGTACGGCAAGGAAAGTATTTTTCAAATGAGACTGCAAGCAAGTCAAATTGTAGAAAGTTATTTCAGACCTTTGGCGAAGTACTTGACACAACGTGAAAGTTTCCGTGAGCGTATAGGATATAATAATTCACTCATCCTAGGCATTCACCTTCGAGGTTCTGATAAAGGAGATGGTAGGAAGAAAACTGTAGGATCTGATTATTTACCTTACATAAAATCATTTTTAGAGGCTTTACCTCCAGGATCTGGGAAACTATTTGTTGCAACTGATGATTCCAGAATGCTTTCGTTTCTACATGAAAATAATATCAGCAATTTTTACAGTAATAATGATGTACTTCGCAGTGATGGAAATGAAGCTAACTTTAACAAGTTTAAAAGTAAACTAGCAGTTGTGAATGAGCACGTGTTTCAAGATATTTTAATGCTTTCAACTTGCGACTATCTTCTGCATGGTGATAGTGCAGTGTCAGAGTCGGCAATATATTTGAATTTTAACTTACACTATCGTAGTGTCAATTTAGATATGAAACATGAAACTTCCCCATTTCAGTTTAAAGAACAAGTCCAAAAACAGTGGAAAATGATGAATTTGATGAATAGTTAAAACCTTTTTACATATGATGAATGACATTTACACTTTTAGTTCTCATGACGTTAGAACTCGATAGCACGAGGATTCATTTGTAAGGAATAACAGTTCTGTCAACTGTTACTTATAGAGTACAACTCATTCTCTAAGTTCCGGGATACGTATTAATTGATAATAATTAATAAAAAAAAAGATTTAAGTCTTTTGTGATATTATGTACGCTAGTAATCATTTTCCTTCTGAATTCGAATAATCTTTATTTCTGATGTATATCGCTACATTTTCTTGGTACGGTAGACCTTTGTGAGACCGGTCCCGGTCCTTCATTTTGTTCACGTCGTGAACTTCACGATTTTGGCTTCTTTGAAATTCTTTCAATTTATTATTGGACAGTACTGATTACAACTCAGTGTATTACAGTCCTTATAATCTGCATCTCATATAGAAGTGGGCATTTGTGATGTTTCATTTTCTACTTGCACTTCTTTCCATCGTTTTAATAACCTCTACGAATACTACCCATGGAAATAAATGTATTCGTGAGAAGGATGTAGTAGACTATGAGCAAAATGTAGTGTTAAAATCACGATGGGCGATTGTAACTTTAACTAGACATGGAAAACAAGAAGTAAAAAGGGACATAGATAAAAGAAACAAGTTGTTGGCTGAAAAATTAAAGCCATATGCCCAAAATCACAACTTCACTTTTATATTCTTCAGCGAATTTAATATTCCTTCGAATGTTATACAAAATTGGATTGATATATTCAAAGATGTTGGTACTGTCCGATATATTAACACGCATCATCTAGGATTTAAGGGTGTATTCGGTTATATTTACATGTGTAAATTTTACAGCCTAGATATTTACACTTTACTAAAAGATTATGACTATTATATGAGATGTGACATAGATTGTTATATTGAAAAATTAGACTATGATATGTTCCAATGGTTCGAAAACCGTAATGGTGGTTATGGTTTTGCATCAAGAAAAACAGAATCTCATAAAATCACAGTTAAAACTATGCCACCTTGGATTAATGATTATATGTCAGCATGTTCCATAGTACCAGCATCATTAATGGGTTCCGATTTTGATTACTGTTTTAATTTTTACAATAATTGGCACATAGGTAGGATATCATTTTTTAATAGACCCGATGTTCGACACTTTTTGAAATCTGTTAATGAAAGTGGAAACTATTTGAAGCATCGTTGGGGTGATAGTACGGTCCAGGCATATTCTGTTCGACTCTTTATGGATACAGATCAAATATTACAAGTGCCCAATTTTACATATATTCATGGATCACATGGAGCTCATGGATATAGAATATCTACATTTATCGATGATAAGTCGACGTGGGCAAACATTCAAGGGGAATTCCTACCGTTTTGGAACAATACAAATAAGGGATTATGATGCAGTTAGCAGAATTAGGATTATTAAGGAGACTTTTTATTGTGTAGATATCAAAAAAATTGTAGTTGAATCGTTTATATGAGTTCCTAATTTCCTCAAACACTAGAACTAACCTCTACATTATTCACCTAGCGGTACAATGTGCTTGGTATAATAACTTAGTAGTATATCAATATTGTTTTATGTGTATCGAAAACATTTGGAGAAACCGGAAGCAAATCGAGAATAACCGGGCACGTCGATTCGCTTCGTATGGTATGATCTTCATTCATTAGAACTGGTGACTCTTGTCTTCCGGTGCTCCTCGGATTTCTCCTCTGATGTTTGTTAAGAATTATGTATAGTAATATGGGCTATCTATCTCTAATAGCATGTATTTTTTATATTTCATTTATTTCTTGTCTTGCAAAGACATTACATGTCAAGAATGAAGAAAAGAAGCTAATCAGTCCATATAATGGTACAGATATATCTGACAGCAGTATAATTAATTGCCATAATCAAACCAGTTGTATCAAACCACAATTACAACTGAGTAAAATTTTTAATGTATACTTCTGCAAAGCCATACCACCGAATTCCAAAATAAGGTACGGTATTCGATTTTATTACCTTATTGAAGAAGGTTTAATGCGACATCCTAAAATAAATTTGGTTAAAAGGAAAGATGAAGCTGAAGTTATCGTATATCTTCCGTTTAGTTCATATTGGGAATTCTCAGAATGCAATGATTTGAAAGATAAGAATAAGACTATAGTGTTAGATGAAGAAGACAAGGCTAGTAGATTATTTAATAGAACAACAAATGTGACTACAGGATTGAGGTCTGATTCGGATTGGTTGGGATACTTTAAAAGGTCTTACACGCACAGGCCGAGTGGAAAGTCTATTGGATATATGCCGTATTTATCAAACCCAGAAGTACACCCACTAACATACACAATCGCTGATAACTATGTTCGAAACTACTATAATAATTATGATAATAGAACACATGCTTTTGTATGCACTTTAAGAGGAAGTCCCAAAGATACTACTAGACTTCGCGTTAAACAATGGAGTGCACAATATGGATCATCGAGAGGCCTTAGTAATTATGTCGCTGGAGAAATAAATCGGTCAAATCGTGACAAGGTTGATTCAGATTATTTCTCATTACTCTATAATGCGAAAATTATTGTAACGACGAATCCTACTGGTTATGAAGGGGATTATCGATTAATGGAATCTTTTGCGAGTGGCGCATTGATATTTGTGGATAAGATGTTAGTTCCTAGACCCAATCCATTTATAGATAAAGTTCATGTTGTTTATTACGACAACTATAATAAGAGTGACTTGTTCTCTAAATTAGATTATTATCGTCAGCACCCAGAAATAGCTAAAAAAATAGCAATAAGTGGATATCTACATGCCATGAAATACCATAGAACCAGCACGTTAATTGATTACGTATTCAGAACTGTTCATGGAAAGCTAGATCCAACTCAGAAGTATTTTAACACGGGTTATGATATGCGATTAGCAGCAATCAATAATGCAAAATTAAAAATCCCGGAAAGTTTCTAATTAATAGAAATAACATGTGTCTTAGTTTATGTAGTATACGCTGATATAACGACGAGTAAGTGATATTTTTGTATATAAATTACAACCTAATTAAAATCTCACTATTGAGGAACCGGCCCCATTTCATTGTGAGTCAGCAAAACTCTAATTATGGGACTTATCATCACACATCTAATGCACAACTGGTTGTTAACACTATTATGCCTACTGGCATGTGTCGCTACAAAATCTTTTTACATTATTAGAAGTGATTTGCACAGCATAAATATACTATCTCGATTGAGAGTATCAGCAATTAGTGCTGCTGTGAAAGAAACCAAGAATAAGAACAAGCATAGTAGCAATATATACAAAGTAGATCGCAAGAAACCGTCCGCTATTGTATTCGTTGGTAATTTGCCATATGATATAGTGCAAAGTGATATAGAGCAATTGATAGTAGAGAACATAGGACCTAAAGAAGTAATAGCTAATATACAAATCATGACAGGAGCGAAAACAAAAAGATTTCTAGGATTTTTATTTATTCATTTTTATGATAATGATATAGCATTAAAAGCAGTGGAATACCTGAATGGTTTACAATATATGGATAGAACATTGAACAGCAATATTAAAGACATGGATACAATTGGTGAAACAACAAAGTTGAAACAAAAAAGTTTTCAATTAAAATATAATAATTGCATATATTTATCTAATTTAGATTATTCATTAACAGAGCAGGAGATAATGAATATGTGTGATGATATACTAGGTCCTGGATTAGTAGAATTTGTTCGAATTCCTGTTGATAAAAGTAGCAAAGTATCGAGAGGTTTTGCACACATACAATTCAAAGATCCAGAAAGTGTTACTAAAGCTATTCAAGAGCTAACAGGATTAGAAGTATTTGGTAGACAGTTAAATGCCGAAAGATTGAAATCTCCTAAAGAAATGGTGAAGAAAGAATTACCAGTCAATGATGGAAACACGGAGAATTTTACTCCAGATGAACTAGAAGAATATATGAAATATGCGGAATAATGTATAATAAAACATATAAATACAATATTTTTCAATGAAGTTTTTAGGATTACTCGTAGGCAAGTTCTATATACTTCGATATACATTTGACTATAGTATCTCTTTCAACTTTACTTCTTGCTTCAAGTATAATACAACTATGAGCTGTATCTTTGGTTAAAATGCTGAAAATGACATCAGTATTGTATAATGTACTTCCTTTATTG
>JACCDO011235629.1_pt1 | contig 12332 bp, 13 predicted proteins | sample 7446101 | NCBI WGS metagenome assembly JACCDO01 (sample SAMN15323440, study PRJNA562643) | freshwater metagenome | isolation source: river surface water | place: USA:Blue River Watershed | collected 2017-08-16 | reverse complement strand
TAGTTGACAATGATTTAGTTAGACTAGATGGTATAGTAGGCCCCGCAGTTCTCAACAATAATACATATTATGCTAAGAAGATAAATGATTATCAATTTGATATTTACCAAGAACCATATTCTTCCTCTTTAAATGCATCTAATAGTCCTATTACTAATATTTCATCTTATATAAGTGGTGGATATGCATGGAAGAATAATATCTTTAGTCCTCTATTAACTACAGCAACAAATACTACTACAGGAACCAATTTAGTCACAGTACTTAATACGGATGGATTGGTAAGAGGGACGCCGGTATTATTTAGCGAAAGTGGTAAAGATATTGGTGAAACTATAATGGGAGGTATTGTTGTAGGGACTACCTATTATATTAAAGAAATTAATCTTGTACTCCCCAATTCATTTACTATATCTGAAACCCATAGTGGACCTGAATTTGAATTGACTACTGACTCTGGATCAATTGGAGTTACCCAATGGGAGCAAACAGATGTCAATCGTTTATATGTAACAGTCAATGGTTATAGAGTACCGACAACATCATTGAAATTAAATCCAAATAATGATGTAAGTATTTTAGTAGAAATTAATCCAGTAGATAAAATCACAATTACAAGTATGATGCCTAGTGCTACACCAAACGAGTTAGTCTACTTACAGAATACCAACAAATCGGGCGAGCCTGCTGTTTATAGAACAAACGACAGTAGTAGAACTTGGCTCACACAACCGTTACAATATGAAGATACTACAATTTACGTTAATGACGTTATCAAACTAGTTGACTTATATGAAAAATCTTCGATAGTAACAAGTCCGGTAAGCACGTATCGTTTAGGTTTAAATGTAGATAAGAAAATTATTACGCAAATAATTGTGTATAACCAGACAACAAATACTATATTACCTACAAGTTATTACTATCTTGATGTTATCGATATGGCTCCCACTCTTGCATTTACTAGTGGAGTAAACTCGGGAGATAACTTAGAAGTAACAGTAGTTCTAGGTAATTTACTATATATTGCCGGAGAGCAAATTAGGTTTACTGAAGTCGATATAGATAACAACACAGTAACAGGAATTACTAGAGGGTTTAATGGTACTGCTAAATTAAACTATATTGCTGCATATGAAATAGTATTTGGTCTATTGTCTACAAATAACCTGTCAAATGTAAATTACAACTTAACTTGGAATTCTAATACTTACGACCCTGTATTGGGGGATCCATTACAAGTCAGTACTACATTCGCAGCAAGATTCCTAAATACGGACAATACGTAAAAGATAAATAAATATATGAATAAAAATACGGAAAAACAAGACCCTAAAGATATTAAGGATCAGAAGGAAAAAAAGCCCAATGAAACCGGGGGATTTTATTTTTCATCTTTTTTAAAGATTTCAGATCCTAATACCAAGGAAATTTTAGTACAAACTAGGGGTGACACATAAATGTCAGGAATAACTATATCTTACAAAGTTGAAGGGTTCTTAAAAATTTATGACCCCAATAACGGTGAAGTTTTCGTAGATAAACATAATGCTATTAATTACGAAAATATGTCCGAAGCTATTGCTGATACACTCAGTAGTCGAGGATACGGGGAAATATATCAAATGGCATTTGGTAATGGTGGGGCAAGTGTAGACGAAACAGGTGTTATCACGTATTTACCTCCAAACACTACTGGTCAAAATGCAGCGTTGTATAATCAAACTTATGTAAAAATAGTTGATGATACCAGTGTCTTTAACTTAGATCCTACCCGTAATAAAATGACTGTTTCTCACATAACAGGAAAAGTCTATACCGATATTTTAGTTCAATGTTTACTAGATTACGGTGAACCTGCAGGTCAAGAAGCATTCGACAACAGCACACAAACTGATTCAGAATATATTTTTGATGAATTAGGGTTATTAGCCAATTACGGAACTGATCCTAACGGAAATGTAATTACAAGACTACTAACTCATGTAATTTTCCACCCAGTACAAAAGAGTTTGAACCGTCAAATTCAAATAGATTATACGGTTAGAATCCAAGCCCTGACAAACTTGGTTACAATTTAAGATAAATAACAGAATATCGGAGTGATAAAAAATGGCATATACGATTGTTAAAAGTGATGGTACAGTACTTACTACTATTGCTGACGGTACAATTAACACAACAAGTACCAGTTTAGGTTTACCAGGCAGAAATTATGCAGGTTATGGCCAAAGTTTAGATACTAACTTTGTACATTTAACAGAGAACTTTGCAGATTCCAGTCCTCCTCCGAATCCACTCCGAGGTCAATTATGGTATAATACCAATGCCAATACTCTTTATGTTTGTCCCGCAGACGGTCAATCAAATGCAGCGGCATGGACAGCACTAGCATTAAGTGGTGGTAATGCAACTACTACATTCGGAAGTGTTAACGTTACTGGAAATTTAACAGCCAATAATATAACTGCACTAAATGCTATCGTGGCAGACACCATTACTGTTCGTTTAGCAACAGTAACAGCAAACGCAAATATTGCAAATGCATCTATCACATCGGCCAATGTAGGAACACTAACAACTCAATCAATAACTTCAGGCTCAGCAACAACTCCAGGAACACTTACTGGTACTTGGACTGCAAACGGTGGTGGCATTGCCAATGGTTACGGTGGAACAACATTGTGGGTTACGAATGGTAACTTAGTTATTTCAGGGGGATCAAACGTAGGTGTCAGAGCAGACAACTACTATTATGCAAACGGTTCTCCGATTAGTTTTGCTGGAAACTATTCTAACGCTAACGTTGCGAGTTATTTACCTGTATACGGCGGTGCAGTAAGCGCAACTACTGTGACATTGACAACATTAACAACAGGTGCAAACACAACAGCAGGCACTATAACAGGTAATTGGACATTAACTAGTGGTTCTAGACTAGTAGCAACATATGCTGACTTGGCTGAAAGATTTGAAGCAGATGCCGAATATGATGCTGGAACTGTAGTTGAAATCGGGGGTGAAAAAGAAATCACTGCTGTAAAATATGAATTAAGTGAAGATGTGTTTGGTGTTATTAGTGATACTGCTGCTTATTTAATGAATGCAGGTGCAGGCGATGACAAATCACATCCTCCAGTTGCAGTTAGTGGTCGTGTGCAAGTAAAAGTAAAAGGCAAAGTTCGTAAGGGCGCCCGTCTAGTAAGTGCGGGATCTGGTTATGCTAGAGAGGCTAAACAAAGTGAATGCAATGCATTTAATGTGATAGGTAGAGCACTAACAGAAAAAACAAGTGATGGAATAGGCACAGTCGAAGCAATAGTTATTATAAAATAAGGGCAACGTATGACATATTCAGTAGGCGGCTTGGTAGAAGCCACAGATTATAACAATTTAGTTGGCTCTAATCCAGGCACAGACGCTAATAAGTTAAACACTGTATGGGCAGTAGGCGGTGTTAACGCGGGATATGGTCAAACTGTAGAAAACACAGTTACAGTAGGAGACCAAGTTACTGCACAAAAAATGGCAAACCTGGTTAATAAAACAGCCAATGCAGCCTCACATCAGGGTTCGTCAATTACTGCTGTTGTTGCTCCCTCAACAGGATCAAGAATAGAATTTTTATCTGCTATACCTAATAACTTAACAACTATCTATACTAATAGACTAAATGCTTCTATACAAGGTTCTACTAGTGCTAATGCAGTATCTCGCCCAACTACATGGACTAACGCAGTAACTTTTACACATACAATAACATTTGCCAATGCTGATGCTACTAGGTATTTCTTTAATTCAGGTGGACAATTAGCAATTACATGTTCTCATCCCGGCGGTACCGGTATAAATGGTACATTTAATACACTTGCAACTAATGTAGGAACTGTGGTACTAAGCGCACCTTCTTCGGGTACAATTAGTATTACTGGTACAACCTATAGAGGAATCACTAAAATTGGTGGTGGTGGTAGCACTCCTACGATATTACAAAATAATGGATATTATGCGCTAACAACTAGTAACGCTAACGTCTTTACACAAGTCGCTGGTTCTGGTCCGTCATATTATTCATCTTCATTCATTAGAATAATCGCAAAGAGTAACGGCACACAAGGTAGTAATGGTGATGCAGGTAATATTATTACTATATATACTTTATGGGATCAGGTGCCTAATGGACTTACTGCATCAATAGGTTCCTCTACAACCTGCACTATAAGAGCACCGGAGACAACTTACATTGCTAATTCATGGGGATCTATCTCTATAACAGGTACGCAATCAGGATCTTAATTTTTTTTAATAGGATATAAATGCAGTTAAATACGTGCATTATATATAAAAAATTAAGTAAACTAAATGACCTACTCTGCTAATAGTGTAATAGACATTACCGACTACAATTCTCTTGTAGGTGGAAACCCCGTAGCCACTAGTGGAACTTTAAATGCAGTTTGGGCAACTGGTAATGCAAATGCAGGTTATGGACAATCTGCTGAAGCAAACGTATCTGCAAATACAACAATTGCTGCTTCTAACTGGGCAAATTTAATAAATAAAACAGCAAACGCTGCCACACACCAAAACTCTAGCATTACTGCTATTACTGCACCTAGTGCGAATAGCGCAACGGTTTTTTATTCTGCATTGTCTACAAATCTTACTACAATTTTTACTAATAGATTAAATGCAGTGAGTCAAAGCAGTACAACTGCCAATAGTGTCACACGAGGCACCACTTGGACCCAAGCAATCACATTTACACATACTGCAACTTTTGCGAATGGCAACGCGGCAAGATACTTTTTTAATTCGGGCGGGCAGTTGGCAATTACAGTATCACATGCAAACACAGCAGCAGGCATTAATCTTGCATTTAACCAGATGTGTACCAACGTTGGAACTGTGGTTTTAAGTTCTGTTACTAGTGGAACTGCTAACATAGCAGGTACTCTTTATAATGGTATTACTAAAATAGGTGGAGGTGCGCCTGGCAGCACAACAATAAGTACTAACACCGGGTATTATGCATTAACTACTGCCAACTCAAACGTTTTTACTCAGACGGCTTCTACAGCCCCTTCAGGTTATTTAAGCACATTTATTAGAGTAATACTTGCAACCAATGGTGCAAACCTTGCAGGTAACGGGGACAACGGTAACGTTATTACAATCTACACTGTTTGGGACGAAGTTCCAAATGGTCTTACTGTTGGTTCTGGTTCTATAACCACATTGACTGTTCGGCCCCCAGAAGTAACTAATATTTCTAATACCTGGGGTACTATCACATTAGCAGGAAGCGTGGCCGGCTCATAATTTTTTAACAAGATTCAATCTATCTAAATAGTATCTGAGGAACTATGATGGATACGAAAACTTTAATTAACGAAGCAAAGGCTAGATTTAATCATAATATTGCCAAAACTCATCTTAAAGACAAATATGATGGGAAATTAATCGTAGCCGAACAAGGAGGTCTTTGGAAAGCAACTCCTGAACTCATATCTTTTTTAAGTGCTGTTGACTCAGAACATGTAGTGTTAGTTGATAATTTCGACAATACTGTTCAAGTGAATAGAAAACAATTATTAGAAACACTAGTAAATACATACCAAAACGTTATGAATCAATGGCATACTGAATGGAAAGAAATCGAGTCTAAAAGATGAGTAGAGGTGCAATATTATTTGCTTTTAACTCTCCTAAATTTAATTATTATAAAATGGCAGAGGCAACAGCAAAGAGAGTTAATCATTTTTTATCTATGCCGGTAACTGTAGTTACTGATGAAAATTCTTTATTAGAAAAATCTAATTATAATTTTGATAAAACTATAATTGTTGAACCTGATAAAGATAATAAAAGAAACTGGGGAGAATGGTATAATAAAGGTAGATATCAAGCCTATGAATTAAGTCCATATAATGAAACACTTTTACTAGATACAGATTATATGGTCAATTCTGATAAATTGTTGACAATTTTTAATTACTATGATGATTTTTGTTGCCATGATAACGTTAATTTTTTAATGGAGCCTGGATTACCACAAGAGGTATTGAGTACATATAGTTTTAAAACACTATGGGCTACTGTAGTTGCATTTAAAAAGTCTAGTCGCACTAAGCAGATTTTTGAATGTTTAGAATTAGTGCAAAAAAATTTCAATTATTATAGTAACCTACATGGATTTGTTCCAGGAACCTATAGAAACGATTATGCGTTGACATTGGCATTACGTATTGTAAATGGGCATATTATTAATAAAAGAGATATAATTCCTTGGAATTTATTGCACACAGGGCAAAAAAATATTCAGATTTATAGAAATTCCGAGAATGAATACAACACCGAGTATACATTAATGTTTGATACTTGGAAAAAAGGTAAATTACGTAAAGATTATATAACTATAAAAAATTTAGATTTTCACGTTATGAATAAAGATAATTTTTTGGAATTAATTGAATGAGCAGAGGATTTGTTATCTTAGCCCAAAATACAGATACTGTAAATTATATTCAATGTGCTGAAGCCCTTGCATATAGTCTTAAAAAAGTAATGCCTTTTGAAAAGGTATCATTGATAACTAATAATGATATTAATGCTAAAATATTTGATCAAATAATTAAACTCCCATATGGTGACTTGGCACCGGATAGTGATTGGAAACTTCTTAATGATTGGCAAGTATATGAAGCGAGTCCATATGATCATACTATTAAATTAGAAGCAGATTTGTTTATTCCTAGAGATATAAGTCATTGGTTTGATATACTTTCTATTAATGATGTTACTGTATGCACTAAAATTAGAGATTTTAGGGGAGACATATCTGACATACGAGCGTATAGAAAATTCATTGATGATAATAAATTGCCAGATGCATACAACGCTATAACTTATTTTAATAAATCTGAAACGTCAAAGAGATTTTTTGAGATTGTCCGAGATATATTTGAAAATTGGGATTTTTATAAATCTATATTTAAATGTAATGTCGATGAAGTTGTAACTACAGACTGGGCTTATGCCATCGCTATTCATATTATTGGAGTAGAAAAAACTACGCTACCTAATTTTGAAGAATTCTCAATGGTTCATATGAAGCAATGGATATCTATGACATTTACAGAGGACTGGACTGATACGTTAGTATATGAAATATTACCAGATACACTTAGGATTCAAACATACCCGCAACAATATCCAGTTCACTATATAAAGAAAAATTTCTCACAACGATTACTGGAAGTTTATGGAAAATGAAGATTATATAATAATTTGGGAACCTAAACAATTAGAAAAACCTGAATTTAGATTGTACTATGATGATGCAGGTAAACTTTTGTTTTATACCTGCGAAAAACCTGAAGGTAACTATATTGTAATTGATGCACAAACCTTTGCAGAAGGAAGACCGGACGTTAGAGTTATAGATGGAAAAATTACGCAAGCCTCTTCTATTGCAATAGTTAGTAAACTTATGCCTTCAGATGAAGGGTTTTCGTGCGCCGAAGAAGATGTAAGCATTTTAGTAGATGAAACATATACTGGTGAAGTTAAAAAATGGAAAGCCGTAACTTATGAATTACGATGATATTATTGATGTTGCTGACTTAGATTGCATTTATCTAAGTTATGATGAGCCACAGAAAGAAGAATTTTGGTTAAAGATAAAAAACATGGTGCCATGGGCAAAACGTGTAGATGGAGTTAAAGGCAGTGATGCTGCACACAAAGCAGCAGGAGAAGCCAGTGACACAGAAAGATTTATTCTTATCGATGGGGATAACATGCCCGACGAAGATTTTTTCAACATGCAATTAGACTTTACTAATAAAGATCCTATTTACAAGAAAGCACAATTTCGTTGGAAGGCAATTAATAACATTAATGGTTTACGTTATGGCAACGGAGGGATGAGTAGTTGGACTAAAGAATATGTTGCTAACATGAAAACACATGAACACAGCGGTGGAAATGATAAAACTACAGTGGATTTCTGTTTAGACAGTTCTGACAATATCTATTGGGCTATGTGGGACTGCTATTCCACAACATATCCCAATTACACAACCTTTCAAGCATGGCGCGCAGGATTTCGTGAAGGTGTAAAGATGAGTCTCAATCGCGGAATAAAACCTAGCGTAGATGAATTCAAAGAAACTGTTGCAGGGCGAAATCTAAACAATTTGACTATTTGGCAGAATGTAGGAGATGACGTTGAAAATGGTATATGGGCTATATTCGGTGCTAGACTAGGAACTTATATGACTATGCTAACTGAGTGGAACCCACAAAATGTGCAGTGGTTTGATAACTTTGTTATAATGTGGGAAGAATTTGAAAGTAGAGATCCATACGAATACGCAGAAAAATACGGTGAAGAATTAAAGTTAAGATTGGGGTTACCTATTTGCACGTTATCACCTGAGCAAAGTGCGTTCTTTAAACGACATTATGGTGCCGATAAATATAACAGGGGACCGTTGGTCAAAGAAATGGATGTAATTAGAGAAATAGAAGGATGGTAAATGCAACATGAATATATAAAACTCATACATAGTAATCCTACACACGAAGAATGGTTTGTCGTTAATTGGTGTTTAGGTAATACCTGCAACTACAGTTGTGAGTACTGTCCGTCAAATTTGCATGATGGTTCTAGACGTTGGCCTGATTTAGATTCAGTTAAAAAATTTATTACTAGGGTAGTAGATCAAGTATCCCCTAGAAAAGTATATTTTGAATTTACAGGTGGGGAAGTAACTCTTAATAGAGACTTCATTGCAATATGTGAGCATTGTACTAGTTTAGGTGCAAGGGTTGGCTTAATCAGTAACGGAAGTAGAACACTACGTTGGTGGACTGAAAATAAAAAATATTTTGATCACGTATGCTTAAGTTTTCATCCTGAATTCGCAGATCCTGAACATTTCGTTGAAGTAGTAAAAATATTAAATGATGATGTAAGAACTCACGTAAACATAATGATGAGCCCTAGTCAATTTGATTATTGCTACAATGTCGCACAGAAAGTTAAAGATTTGGGAAATATAAGTATGGCATTACAGCCATTAATACATGATTTTGGTGATACATTATATGATTATACCGATCAACAAAAAGAAGTTTTTGATAGGCAGCATGATCTTATTACCAAACACATAAAATTTACTAAGTCATTTGATTATTATAGGGGTGCAATGAGAATGGTATTTCCTGACGGAAATACAGAAGTTTCTAGTGCCCATAGATTTATTAGTTTTAAAACTAATGATTGGAGTGGTTGGCACTGTTACGCAGGTGTAGAACAAATCATTATAGACTTGCAAGGACTTATCTGGCGAGGCTGGTGCAGAGTGGGCAATTTAGTTGGTCATATGTTAGATGAAGATTTAAATATACCTAAAGATCCTGTCCTTTGTAATAAAACAATGTGTCATTGTAATTTTGATATAATGTCAACAAAAGAATTGCCTCAATAATACTCATTGATTTAAAATTATGACGAATATTAATACTCTAACCATAGAAAATTTTTTGTCTGATTCAGAAATTCAAGAAATTGAAGAAATGTATAAAAATGGAGAAGCATCTTTAAAAATTGATGATGTGCCTGAAATTCCACCTGAAATGAATTTAGATAGAACTGCCAATTATTGGCATTTCGATATATACAATAATTTACGACTAAATGAAATACTTTTACTTAAATTGAAAAAAATATTTCATAAAGATTTGTATGTCGATGACTGCCATATTTTAGAAAGTTTTTATCCATACGTGGTTCATACGGACGCAGTTGCGTTCGATGAATCAATAAATGGACACCAAGATGGTACTGTGCAAGCAAATACAGGTTATACTTCTGGGTGGACATTTATCATCCCGTTAGACACATATAATTCACACACAATTATTTTCGATCAAGAAGTTCCTCTTATTAAAGTTCCATGTACTTGGATTCAAAAAGAAAATCCACCAATATTAGACAGTATATCAGATGACATATATGAAAAGTATTTGAAAAGAGCGATTTCACGTGAAGAAGCAAGATATTTAAGCATTGAAGAAATTTTTCCATGGAAAAAGGGATCTCTCTCGGCGACTAGCAGAGGAAAATTTCATTGTAGTGATGATTTTATAGGGAACGGACTTAAATCAAAAAGAGCAATTGTTATGTGGACAACTATACCTACGGAGAATTTTAATGGATGATAAAAATAACAACAAACAATTTAGAATATATGATTCTACACAAAAATATATTAGATTGTCTGTTGACGAAACTATAGCCAGAGGCCTTAATAAATGGAAGAATTGGCAATGTAGTGCAGGTGCTAGAGGTATGTATATAGACTACGATGGAAATGTCTGGGTATGTAATAGTGCATCTAGTAAGTTAGATAGATTTAATTACGTTAGTTGGAGAAAATACGCCGAGGAATGGAAATTAAAAAATTGGAAAGAATATGTTGTAAACGGAGAATACGATGAAAATATAATACCCCCTCAATGGCAAGCAGGCGGCCCTGAGTGGTTAAATATGAATGTAGAACATAGCAGAGAACCAGACACTTACGTAAAAATTTTACCTACAACAGAGCAGACAAAAAAAGATAACCCAGGATTCATCGGTAATATAAGCGATGAGATTGAATTTACTAAATCATGGTTTACTTGCCCGTGGGAGTCTTGTGGTTGTGGTGCTGATGTAGTATTGTCTAAAGCAAAGACAAAGGCAGACAGGGGAGTATTAGCAGTTACGAACTCCGGCTGGGCAGGAAAAGAATTGACTATGAATGACTTAGTAGATGACATATCTGACCCCATAGCAGTAGAAACACATTTTCCTGTACCATATCAAATTTTGTGGGATTTAGGTCGTAAGTGTAATTACGACTGTCACTATTGCTGGCCAGCAGTTCATAACAAAGTTGATCCGCATAAAGATTATGATCTTTTAATAAAAACTTTTGACAATATTATTGATAATTGGGCAGACGGGGAATCAATCAGATGGAATTTTGGTGGTGGCGAACCCACATTGCATCCTAGATTCATAGATTTAATGAAGCATTTAAAAAAGAGAAATCAATGGACTCTAGTAACAAGTAACGGTACTAGAGATTACAAATATTGGAGAGAATTAATTCCAAATCTAAATACAGTATTAATGAGCGCACATTTCGATGGACTTATTTCTGAAAAGGAAGAAGATAGATTTGTAAGAAACGTACAAACTATATGTGAACATTTTAATGAGCATAACGACGATCATTGGATAGAAATTAAACTTATGACACCGCCTAAATATGTTGAGCGTGCACTTAATCTAAAGAAAAAAATATTAGATTTAAATTTAGTACAAAACGTGGGTGCAAACGGAAGAGTAAACGGCGTTGTGAGTATGGTTCCAATTAGAAAAGATAGTAGTTCATTAGTAGATTATACAGAAGAACAAATTAAACTAATGCAGGTTCAATAATGGATCATTACGAAAAACTTAAACAAAGTAAAAATCATTTAGATCGTTGTGCCATAGCTTCTGATAAGACATGCCCGATGGATTTACTGGGTATGTTTATAAAAGCCGACACTCAATATGAAGTTGTAGAGGCGGCAGCATCGAACTTACTATGCACCCCTGAATTATTAGAAATAGCAATTAAAAGATTTCCCGAACTTGATAGTGAAGAATTTAAAAATAAACGTGAAAGAAAACTACAACAATATTTAAATGTTCAAAAAATTAATGAATTAGAAAAAATGTATGGTAGTTTGACTTTAAATGATAGAGATGAAATTATCAGACGGCATATATTAAAAGAAAATTATATTGACCATGCATCATCACATTTGGGAATTACAAACGAAGAATTCCAAAATAGAAAACTTGTTCATTTTGTCAATCCTCAGGTTAAGTGGGCAGATACTGATTTATTTCGTGTTGCGTTGATAATTGCACCTGCTTGGGGAGTATTGTTTCCACCATATAATATTGCAAAACTAACTGGCTTACTACGAAGTAAAAACTATAGTGTTAAAGCACTTGATGTAAATGTAGAATCTTACCATAGATTATTAAGTTTACATGGTGAGGATTATTGGCGTTCTGAAAGATACTTTCTTTGGTTAGACCGCGGGAATTTTGAAAAATATTTATTACCTGATTTGGAAGATTTATTTGAGAGAATAATTTTAGATTTATCTATTGAAAAACCTAAGGTAATTGGATTCTCAATTTATAATACAAATTTTCATGCGACAATGTATTTGTTAGAAAGATTAAAGGTAGCATTACCTGATACATGTTTTAT
>JACCDO011777069.1_pt1 | contig 12333 bp, 8 predicted proteins | sample 7446101 | NCBI WGS metagenome assembly JACCDO01 (sample SAMN15323440, study PRJNA562643) | freshwater metagenome | isolation source: river surface water | place: USA:Blue River Watershed | collected 2017-08-16 | reverse complement strand
CGTGCGGTTCCAGAACGAGGCGTTGTCGGAATAGGTCGTCTGGAAAATCAGCGCGCGCGTCTCGAGCGATTCGACTTCGGCGCGGAGCTGGGTGTTGCGGCCGAGCTTGTACGAAGCGGCGACATGGATGCCGTCGCGATCCTCGTAGGTGCCGTCGCGCCAGGGCTTGAGGCGCTGGACGAGGCCGTTGGCGCGGACGGCGAAGGTGTTGTTGCCCCACTGGGTGTCGAGCGTCGTGCGCCAGCCGCCGTCGGAGTCGGCCTGGAGGCGGTACTCGTGGCGCTTGAGGTTGAAGCGGGCCTGCTTGGTGAAGTTGGTGGAGACGCCGCCGAGGGCGGCGTCGCCGAAGAGGAGGGAATTGGGGCCGCGGGCGAACTCGAAGCGCTCGGTGTTGTAGGTGTCGGAGTTGGCGTAGAACAAAAAGTAGTTCCGGGTCGGGTAATTGCCGGAGCCGCCGGTGTTGCGGAAATTGAACTGGAAAGTGCCGAAGGGGGATTCGTTCTGGCGTTCGTTGCCGGGCATCACGCTCGTGGCCCAGTTGGCGGCGCCCTCGAGGCTGGTGATGTTGAGGTCGTCCATGAACTCCTTCGTCATGACGGAAATCGACGCGGGCGTGAGCCGCAGCGGCGTGTCGGCGCGGCCGCCGGCGAGCGAACTGCCGGCGGCGTAGCCGGTGTCCTTGCTCGTGTTCACCTCGAAGGGATTGAGCAGAATCGTGTCGCCGGCCGCGGGGGCGGCGGCGGGTTTGGGCGCCGGGGCGGTCTGGGCGCCGAGCGGGGCGAGGGTCGACAGGACGAGTGCCGCCAGTCGCAGCGACCGGACGGAACAGCGGGGGATCAGGTTCATGGTGGGGTGCAAAAAAAACAGGCGCGCCCGCGGGGGCCGCGGGACGGAGCGGGGTCGGTGGGGTTGGGGGTAGGCCGGCGGCACGGACCGGCGGCGCAGGCGGAAGATAGCCGCCCGACCGGCTTCCCGGCTATTACGAATACTTGCTGTAGTTACGAATTCTTGCGCAATGACACGGACCCGATGCCCACCCCGCATCTCAAACTCCCGCCCTGCCTCGGCGGCACCTATGTGTCGCGCACGCGCCTGGAACCCGACACGACCTGCCGCTACTTTCCGCGGCACTGCGGTTTCTCGCGCTCGGCCGAAGCGGCGACCATGGACGAATCGCTGAGCGCGATCACGGAGCAGGCGATCTGGCGCTACGTGGTGCGCGGAACGGTGACGTGGATGGTCGGGGAACGCCGCGCGACGGCGGGGCCGGGCACGGTGATTGCGACGCGGCAGCCCTCGAACGGGCGGCTGCTGCTGCCGGACGGGACCGTGGACCTGATCTGGCTGACGCTGCAGGGGCCGGCGGCGCTCGATTACTTCGACCGCATCACCCACCGCTTCGGCAACCTGCACCTGTTGGCGCCGGGGGCCGCGGCGGTGCGGCGCGCGGAGGAAATGATCCGGGTGGCGCGGCGCAACCGGCCGCGCTCGCCGTTTTTCTGGTCGGAACAGACGTTCCTTTTTCTCAGCGCGTGGCACCGCGGCCTCGAGGAACGCCGGCAACCGTTGTTGCCGCTGGTCCGGATGGCGCCGCAGGATTCGCGCGACCTGCTGACCTCGGTGCGCTCGGTGAAGAGCTTCGCGGCGCAGGTCGGCTACTCGCAATCTCACCTCACGCGGCTGATCGCGCGCACCTGGCGCGAGACGCCGGGCAAGGTGTTCCGCCGCGTGCGGCTCGAGGAGGCGGCGCGGCGCCTGCGCGACGGCGACGCGACGGTCGCGGACGTGGCCGGCCGCGCGGGCTACTCGTCGGTGCCGGCCTTCATCACGGCCTTCAAGGCGCGGTTCGGGCTCACGCCGGCGGCGTACCGGCGCAGCCGGCGGTGAACTCCGACCGGCGGCGGACGATCGCCCCGCGGCCACGAGGGTTCCGATCTTTCAACCTCCAGGGTTCAACTCCAGTCCGCGCGTCCTGCGCGCCGGCTCAGAAATCGAGCGTCGTGCTGAGGCGGTAACTGCGGGGCTCGTTGAAATAGACGCGCCGCACGCCGGTGTAGTTGTCGTTGTAGCGGCCGATGTTCGCGAGGTACGAGTTCGAGATGTTGCGGACGTTGAGCTGCACCGTGGCGCCGATCTTGGTCCGCGGGATGCGGAAGCGGTAGCCGGCGAAGGCGTCGCCGAGCAGCGTCTCGTTGCCCCAGTAGACTTTGCCGCTGGCGACCTCGAGGCTGAGGAAGTTTTTGCCGTTGTAGCGGACGGAGCCGCCGACGAAGGCGCCCTTGAGCGGGCCTTCGCGGAATGCATACCGCGCGGTGCCGTTCATCTTGTGCGGGCGGGTGCCGAAGGGCGCGTTCTGCCGGTCGACCTGGAAATCGAGCTCGCTGTAAAGATCGCGCGCGGCGGTCTCGAAGGCGGCGAGTTCGGTCGGGTTGTTGGCCAGCAACCGGCGCCACTCGGGCACGCGGGTATCGAAGAATTGGAAGACTTCGGTGAAGAAGTTTTCGCGGCGGCGTTCCGAATGCGAGTAGCTGGCGCGGAGCGTGAGGTTCTTCGTCGGATTGGCGACGATCTCGACCTCGATGCCCTTGGTGAACACATCGATCGTGGCGGAGGTCCACGTGATGGCCTGGCGGTCGTAGTCGGCCTGCGTGATCTTCCCCGCGGCGAGCAGTTGCGTGAGCATGGAGGTGAGGTTGTCCACGCCGAGGGCGTTGCCGCCGGGCAAAATCGGAGAATCGTTGAGCTGCTTCGTCTCGAACCACGTCGTGCGGATGAAGAGCCGGTCGTCGCCGAGCACATCGAGCATGAAGCCGAGGTCGCGGCCGCGGCCCTCGGTGGGCTCGGGCACGTCGCCGTTGGGCAGCACGGTGCGGTCGAAGCGCGGCTGGCCGTTGTTGCGGGACAGATTCGCGAAGAGGGAAAGCCGCTTGTGGGCGTGGAGCACGGCGCCGGACGTGAACGTCGTCGGCGTGTAACGGTGATTCACATACGTGCCGTCGAAGTACCATTCGCCGGCGGAAAGGAAACCGGAGCGCACGCGCGGGTCGTTGGGATCGAGCACGCGGGCCTCCTGGGCGTTGCGGAACTTGATGTCGTCGCGCCGCGCGCCGAGCGTCGTGACGAGCCGGTCGCGGAACCAGAAGCTCTGGGCCGCGACCATGACGGTGTTGATTTCCTTCACCGTGTCCGTGTTGGCGCGGGCGCGGGAGGCGTAGGCGGTATGGTAGCGTTTGCCGTTCCAGATGAACGGCGCGACCGGGATGCTGGAGTCGGCGGCGTACCACGTCGTGTAGTCGCCGGCGGCGACGTAGTTGCGGCGCGTGAGCTGGTTCTGCGCCCCCTCGGCGCTGAGGGCATTGGTGATGGGGACGTTGGCGTCGTCGACGAGGATCTCGTCGCGCCAGCGGCGGAGGCGGTCCTGGGTGGAATTCTCGAGCAGGCCGGCGATGCGGTGCTGGCCGTACCAGCGGTCGGAACGGCCGGTTTCCCAGGCGGCGCTGAGGCGGTAGATCTCGTTGTCGGTCACGAGCCGGTCCTTGAACCAGATCGCCTCGAAGTAGCTGCGGCCGGCGTAGGGATTCGGCACGGTGCCGGCGGCGCCGTCGGGCCGCGGCAGCGTGAGATTCGGGTCGGCGCGGAGGTTGGTGCCGCCGACGGCCATGCCGTTGGCCTCGACGTCGGTGCGGTTGCGGAACCACGCGAGCTCGAGGACGACCTTCTTCGGCAGCTTCTGCTGCACCGATACCTGGGTCGTATTGAAGGTTTGGTGACGCACGCCGCCGGGGCCGGTGAGGTTGTAGTCGTAGGGCGAGACGGAGGGCGGCAGCAGGGTCTCGACGCCGTAGCGGCCCGTGCTCTGGAACTCGCCGCGCAGGTTGTAGACGGTGCCGTCCTGCTGGTTGAACGTGAAACGGTTGTTGGCAGTGCTGAAGCGCGCGGTGCCGGGCGGCACGACGGTGCCGTCGATGATCGGGCGGCCGCCGTCCTGCCAGGCGGTGATCTGGTCGGTGCCGTTCCAGCCGATGGTGAGGTTGTTGTCCATGTGGCCGCGCTCGAAGGAGGCATGGACGGTGGTGTTTTTCAGCGGCTGGTAGGCGGCGGCGACGGTCCAGCGCGCGGAGTCGGCGAAATCCCAATGCCGCCAGCCCTGGTTGTTCTGGTAGAGGCCGAGCAGGCGGACGGAGAGTTTGCGCGGGAGCAGGACGAGGTTGTGGTCGGCCTCGTAGCGCTCGTAGTGCCAGGAGCCGTGCATCGACTTGAGCGTCGTGCGCGTGCGGTTGAGGTTGGCCTTCTTGCCGCTGAGGGAAACGAGGCCGCCGGCCTGGCCGAGGCCGAAGAGGATGGAGTTGGGGCCGCTGGCGACCTCGGCGCGTTCCACGTTGTAGAGATCGACGGGCACGCTCGATTCGACGAAGTCGCGCGAGGCGCCGGCGGGCGAACCGCGCATGCGGAACGTGTAGTCGTTGCCGTCGGCGCCGCGGCCCTGCGGATTGTTGAAGCCGGCGTTGGCGTCCTCGACGTCGATTTCGACGTTGGTCGCGTGCGCGAGCATTTCCTCGAGGTTGGTGGCGGCGATGTCGGAGAGAAACTCGGGCGTGAACGCGGACACGGCGGCGGGCGTGTCCTTGAGCCGCGAGTTGAGACGGCTGCCGCTGGTGGTGTTGGCGGCCTGGTAGCCGACGTCGTCGCCGGCCTTCACCTCGAAAGGCGAGAGCTCGACGGGCGGGGCGGACGGGTCGGCGGGTTTCGCGGCCGAAGCGGCGGCGGTGGGCGCGGGCGCCGGGGCGCTTTGCGCGAAGGCGAAGGTGCCGGCGGACAAGCCGAGGACGAAAGCAGACAGGCAGCGGCCGAGGGAAGCAGCGGGCATGGGGAGAGGGGGTTGGAACCGCCGGAACAAAACCGTGGGGGAGGCGGAGCGACGTCAGGATGGAACAGACCGGCGCCGGAAGGGAAGTCCGCGGTGCACACGTCGGAGTGACGATTTCACACCGGCGGCCGCGGAAACCCCGCTTGCCGCCGGCGCGGACGGGGCTTCGACTGCGCGGCGCCATGGAAGCCTACGCCCGCGCCCGCGAACTCATCGACGCCGCCCACGCCGCCGATCCGGCCCGTTCCGCCGATGGGCGGCCGGCCGAGTTGGTTTACGGCGAGCGCGTCGAAGCCTGGGTCGCGAAACTGGTGCCCGCGGCCTCCCCCGCCCTGCGCCTCGCGGCCCGCGCGCAGCACCTCGAGCGCTGGCTCGTGCCGCGCGCGAGTTTCCCGGAGGGCAAGGCCGGCTACCTCACGTGGCGGCGTTCGCTTTACACGAAGCAGGCGGAGCGCGCGCGGGAGTTGGCGCTCGCCGCCGGCGTGCCCGCGGCCGAGGCGGCCGACATCGCGGTGTGGGTTTCCAAGACCGGCCTGAAAACGAACGCCGGCACGCAGGCGCTGGAGGACGCGGCGTGCCTCGTGTTTCTGGAAAACGAGATCGGCGCCTTCGCCGCGCAGCACGCGGACTACCCGCGGGAGAAGTTCGTCGATATCCTGCGCAAGACCTGGAAAAAAATGAGCCCCGCGGCCCAGCAGGCGGCGCTCGGGCTGGCGTTGCCGCCGGCGATCGCGGAACTCGTGCGCGACGCGCTGGGCGGCAGTTGAAATTGCTCCCGCTCCGCGCTCACCCGGCCGCGGCGCGGTAGAGCAGAAAGACCAGCAGCTGCGCCGAAAACACGCGGAGCAGCATCACGAGCGGGTACACGGTCGCGTAGGACACGGCGGGCGCGTCGCTGCCGGTGGTTTGCTGCGCGAAGGCCAAGGCGGGCGGATCCGTCATGCCGCCCGCGAGCAAGCCGCAAAGTTCCGCGTAGTTGAGTTTCCGCCACGCGCGCGCGACGAAGCCGACCAGCAGCAGCGGCAGCAGTGTGATCGCGGCGCCAAAGGCGAGCCAGCGCAGGCCCTCGCCGCCGAGCAGGACCTCGACGAACTTCTCGCCCGACTTCAGGCCGACCGCGGCGAGGAAGAGCGTGATGCCGACCTCGCGCAGCATGTGGTTCGCGTTGGTCGGCATGTGCCAAACGAGCGGGCCGAGGTTGGCGAGGCGCGACAGCAAGATCGCCGCGACCAGCGGACCGCCGGCGAGGCCGAGTTTTACCGCGGCCGGGAGGCCGGGCAGCGCCAGCGGGATGCTGCCGAGAATCACGCCGAGGGCGATGCCAAGGAAGAACGGAATCGGCTGCGGGGAATTGAGCGCCTGGTTGGAGTTGCCGACGGCCGCCGCGACCTGCGCGATCCGCGGCTCCTCGCCGACCGCCATCAGCACGTCGCCGAACTGCAGGTGGAAACCCGGCGTCGGGGAAAACTCGATCCCGCCGCGCGTGATGCGCGTGATCACGACCTCGTGCTGCGCGAAGATCCGGATTTCGCCGAGGGCGCGGCCGAAGATCTCGCTCCGCGTCACGATCAGGCGGCGGTTGGTCACGGGGCCGGGCAGAAGTTTCAGGTCGACGCCGGCGTCGGCCCCGACGACGACGCGCAGGGCGTCGAGGCCTTCCTCCGGGCCGACGGCGTGAAGGATGTCGCCGAGCTGCAGTTCCGTTTCCGGCCGCGCGACTTCGACTTGGCCGGCGCGCGAGAACCGCGAGACCACGACGCCGGAGCCCTCGAGGCCGGGCACCTTGCCGAGGGCGCGGCCGACGAGGTTGGCGTTGCGGACCTCGAGGTTGCGCGTGGCGGGTTTGGGGGTCCGCGGGGCCTGCGCGTTTTCCGCGGCGGCGACCTCGGCGCGCACGTCGACGCCGAACACGCGCCGCACCAGCACCATCGTGAGGATGATGCCGATGATGCCGAACGGATAGGCGACGGCGTAGGCGAGGCCCTGGACGGCCGCCGCCCCGTCGTCGGCACCGACCTGCGCGAGCGCCTGCTGGGCCGCGGCGAGGCTCGGTGTGTTGGTCGTGGCGCCGGAAAGCAGGCCGCTGCCCGCGGGCAGCGAAACCCAGCCGGTGCCGATGAAAACGGCGGCCACGCCCGCGCCGAGCAGCACGATCGCGGCGGCGAAGGCGTTGAGCACCAGACCCCGCGCGCGGAGCGAGGCGAAGAAGCCGGGGCCGATCTGCAGGCCGAGCGTATAGACAAAAAGAATGAGGCCGAATTCGCGCACGAACTCGAGGACGTGGGCGTCGACCTTGAGCCCGAATTGGCCGAGCAGGAGACCGGCGAAGAGCACGCCGGCCACGCCGAGACCCACGCCGAACACGCGGATCTTGCCCAACGCCGTGCCCGCCGCGCCGGCAATCGCCAGCAGCACCACGGTGCGGGCGACGGACTCCTGGGCGAACAACTGGATCAGGCCGTTCATGGCGACAGCGTAGCAGACCCGGGGCCACGGCGGCCACGCATGTTTTGCCGCGGCTGCGTCATCCGGCCGAACCCCCGGCGCCCGAAAGCGCGGCGACACAGGCTTGCGCGCGCTGCCGGCCGTGGCCTCATTGCGCAGCAACCCATTCCCCGCCCGTGAAAATTGCCAAACGGATTCTTCTCGTCCTCGCCGTCATCGTTCTCGGGCTGCAGTTCGTTCGGCCGGAGAAAAACATTTCCGCGCAGCCCCCGGGCAAGGACGACTTCCTCGTGCGGCACCCCGCCCCGGCCAAGGTGAAGACGGCGCTGGAGGTCGGCTGCTACGACTGCCACTCCAACACCACGCGCTATCCGTGGTACGCGGAGTTCCAGCCCCTCGGCTGGTGGCTCGCGGACCACGTGAAGGAAGGCAAGGGCGCGCTGAACCTGTCCGTGTTCGGCACGCTCAGCCCCAAGTCCCAAGGCAAGAAACTCAACGAGATGATCGACACGATCGAGACGCGGCAGATGCCGCTGAAGTCGTACACCTACACGCACCGCGACGCGATTTTCACCGAGGAGCAGATCAAGGACATCGTCGCCTACCTCGAGGAAGTGCGCGACAAGGTCGCGCCCGACGGCGAGTGAGCGGACCATGGTCCGGCCGCCCGAAACCTTCGCCACCGCCCGGTTGTTCGCGCGTCCGCCCCGGCGCGAAGATGCGCCGGCGGTATTCGCGGCGTGGGCCGCGGATCCGGCCGTGACCCGCTACCTCAGCTGGGGCGCCTACACGCAGGTGGAGGCGTTGGCGGATTTTCTCGGCTCCGGTGCCGAAGCTTGGGCCCGCGGGACCGGCCACCTCGCGTGGCTGCTTTTCCCGCACGGGGAAGAGACTCCGGTCGGCTCGGTCGGCCTGACCTTCGAGGGTGCCGGCCGCGTGATGGCCGGCTACGTGATCGCCCGGCCGCATTGGGGCCGCGGCTTCGCCACCGAGGCGCTGCGGCCGCTCGTCGACTGGACGCTGGCGCAGCCCGAGTACTACCGCTGCTGGGCCTACTGCGACACGGAGAATCCCGCTTCGGCCCGAGTGATGGAAAAAGCCGGCATGGTGCGCGAAGGCGTTCTGCGGCGTTGGGCCGTCAGCCCGACCCTCGGCCCGGAGCCGCGGGACTGCATCGTCTGCGCGAAGGTCCGGTGAACGCCTAGCGTCCGGGCGCGAGCAAGCCCGGCACCGGCGGCGCGGCTCCGGGCGAGGCCGCGGGCCAGTCCTCGCCGAGGAGCGCGGCGACCGTCGCCGCCACCTGCGCCTGCACGACCAGCGGCGTGCCTTCGCGTTCGCCCCGCGGGGCGATGCCGGGGCCGAAGGCGGCAAGCCACGTTTCCTCGGAGCGCGGGATTTTTTTCCCGTGGCTCGTCCAGTCGTGGCACTCGGTGCCGCGGCCGTGGTCGGGCGAGAGCACGACGGCGGTGGTCCCGCGGTACTCGGGCAGCGACTGCAGGTGTTCCCAGAGCTGCCGGACGAAACGGTCGCAGCGCTGCGCGGCCTGGAGGTAGCGGTCGTAGCGGCGGGCGTGCGCCCAGGAGTCGGGTTCGCCGAACGCCACCAGCAGCACGCGCGGTTTGAGCCGGGCGATGTGGTCGAGGGCGGACTCGTAGACGAAGGCGTCGAAGTGTTCGCCCGCCGCGATGGGCGGGATGTCCGTCATCCAGCGCTCGAGCTCGCGCAGCCGCGGCGAAACCGGGCCGGCCGGCAGCGGCGAGTCCGTCACCCAGACGGGCAGGCGGCTGCGGCCGACGTTCATGATCGAGGTGAACACGCGCCATTGGGCGACGGCGGCGACGCGGTCCGCGTAGCCCGGGCGGCCGTGCAGCCATTCGAGCACCGTGACGTTGGGATTCGGGATCGGCGTGTTCGACGTGATCAGCGGGTCGGCGCGGCCGGTGAGCAGCTCGTTGTAGCCGGGGTAGGAAATGTTCTCGGCGTTGGCGACCTCGACGCGGCTGTCCCGCGCGCGGTTGCCGAACACCTGGCCGGCCGCGGGCACCGTCGACCAGAAAAACGGCATCAGCCGCGCGCGGCGTTCTTCCGGCGTCGCGGCGAGGAACTCGCGCTTCAGCGCGGCCTGCGCGCCCTCGGGCACGCCGCCGTTGTCCTTGTCGATCAGGGCCGCGTCGGCCCCGCCGAAAACCTCCTGCCAGCGCAGGCCGTCGATCGTAACCAGAATTACATTACGCACGGCGGGCGCCGCGGCGGCGGGCAGCGCGGCGGCGAGCAGGAACACGGTCAGCAGGGATTTCATGCGGGGCGGAAAGCGGGGCGCGATCCGACTCCGGCCGCCGCCGCGGCCGCAACCCAAACCGTCCGGAACCCGCGGAACCGCGGGCCGCCCCGACGCGGCGCCGGGGGAACGGTTACACGGCCGCCGCGGATTTTCCCGGAAGAATTGCGCGGGAATCCGCAACTGCTCCCGGGGGGGGCGGCGTCAGTCCGGGTGCAACCGCATTCCCAACCACATGAAAAACGATCCCTTCTTCAAGTTCGTCGCCGCCGTCATCATCGCCGGCGTCATCGTCGCCCTCGCCAGTCCCAGCCCGACCTCCGCCGATCTCGCCGAGCACGCGCCCGCCGCCCTCCATTCCGCCGGTACCTCCGAGTAAGCGCCCGCGGCCCGCGGGTTTCCCCCCGGCCGCCTGCCCCGGCCGCACCGATCCGCCTCAGCGGCCGGCGAGCGCCCGCCGGATCGCGCCGGCCAGCGCGGCGAACTCATAGGGCTTGGCGATCAACGTGATTCCGGCCCACTGCAGTTCGTCGGCCTTCAGGATCTCCTCGGTGTAGCCGCTGGTCACGATGACCGCGAGGCCCGGCCGGAGCCGCCGGAGGGACTCGCCGAGTTCCAGACCGGTGACGCCTCCCGGCATCACCATGTCGGTGACCAGCAGGTCGGGCGGGACCGCCAAGCCGTGCCAGACGCCGAGCGCCTCGGGCCCGCTGCCCGCTTCGATCACCCGGTAGCCGAGATGGCGCAGCATGGTCGAGGTCGCGAGCCGCACCGCCGGCTCGTCCTCCACCAGCAGCACGGTCTCGTTGCCGCCGGGAATCGCCGCCGCCGGGAGCGCCGGCCGGGCCGACGCCGTTCCGCCCGCCAGCGGCAGGACCACGCGGAAACTGCTGCCGCGGCCGACCTCGCTCGCCACTTCGATCCAACCCTGGTGCTGGTGGACAATGCCGTGGACCGTGGCCAACCCGAGTCCGGTCCCTTTGCCGACTTCCTTGGTGGTGAAGAAGGGCTCGAACAGATGCCGCAGGACGTCGGGGGACATGCCGCAGCCGGTATCGCTGACCCGGAGCGTGGCAAATATCCCGGGACGCGCTCCCGGCGGCGCGTCCGGCGGCAGCTCGGGTCCGAGTTCGAGCCGGGCGGTTTCGAGCTTCAGGGTACCGCCCCCCGGCATGGCGTCGCGCGCGTTGACGCAAAGATTCATCACGACCTGGTCGATCATGCCCGGGTCGGCGTCGATCCAGAGCGGCTCCGCCGCGGTCTGCAGCGACACGTTCACGCGCTCGCCGATCACCCGCCGGATCAGCGCCAGCACCTGCGAAATGCCCGCGCTGAACTCCAGCCGTTCCGTCCGCATCATCCGGCGACGGGCGAACAGCAGCAACTGCTCGGTAAGCTTGGCCGCACGACGCGTCATCACCTGCAGCTCCGCCAGCGGCGGCCGCAGCCCGGGCGGAAAATCCCGCTCCTCCGCCATGAGCTGCAGGTTGAGCATGATGGCGGTGAGGATATTGTTGAAATCGTGGGCGACGCCGCCGGCGAGCTGGCCCACGACTTCCATCTTCTGCGCCTGGCGCACCTGATCCTGCAGCGCGCGGCTCGCCGTGATGTCGGCAAAGCTGCTCACCACCAGCCGCTCGCCGTCCCGCGGGTCGCGCAGCGGCTCGGCGTTCACCGAGATCCACGTGAGCGCCCCGTCCGGCTTGTGCACGCCCATCACCACGTCGCGGACCGGCAGACCGGTGCGCAGGGCCACGGCCGCGGGATGGTTTTCGCCGGCAAAGGGCCGCCCGTCCTCGTGCACCGACCGCCAACGCGGATCCAACGACGTGCGGCCGGCCATCTGGTCCGCCGTGAGGCCGAGGATCCGCTCGGCCGTCGCGTTGCACTGCACGATGCGGAGCGCCTGGTCCTGCACGACGACGCCGTCGGCCACGGCGCTGAAGATGAGCTTCAGCTGCCCCTCGCTGCGGCGCAGGGCGCGCTCGGAATGGCGCAGTTCGGTCACGTCGCGGGTCAACCCCACCAACCGCTGCGGGCGGCCCTCCGCGTCGCGCTGCAGGAATCCGCTCGCCTCGATTTCGCGCCGCGCGCCGTCCGCCGCCCGGATCACTGCGAGTTCGAACCGTTCGACGGCGCGGCCTTCGCGGAGCCCGGCGAAACGCCGGTCCAGCTCGGCCCGGGAATCCGGATGGACAAACCGCCGCCAGGCTTCGGCCGTGCCGCCGAAGTGCGCGCGGTCCACGCCGTGGATCTCGTGCATGCGGTCGTCCCAGCGGACGGCGCCGCTCTCCAGATCGTACTCCCACACGCCGTAACCTGCGCCGCGCACGGCGAGCTCGAGCCGGCGGTTGAGGCCGAGGATCCGCTGTTCGGCCGCAAGCTGTTCGGTGATGTCCTGCACGAAGGCGCACGCCAGTTCCGTTTCGCCGACGCGCAGGTGGTGCGTGCCGATGACGACGTCGAGCAGCGTCCCGTCCTTCCGCCGCTGCCGGCTGCCGAACGTCACCGACTCGCGGCCGCGGATTTCCTCCCAGTGGCGCGGCCAGCGTTCGGCGTCGAACTCGATGTCGATGTCCGCCACCCCGAGCCGCAGCATTTCCGCGCGGGTGTAGCCGAGCTGCGCGCCCGCCGCCGCGTTGGCATCGCGGACCCGCGCATCGAGGTCCACCCAGACGATCGCCAAGTGCGCCCGGTCGACGCTGAAACGCGCGATCGTCAGCGCCTCCTCGGCCTGCCGCCG
>JACCDO010661965.1_pt1 | contig 12334 bp, 5 predicted proteins | sample 7446101 | NCBI WGS metagenome assembly JACCDO01 (sample SAMN15323440, study PRJNA562643) | freshwater metagenome | isolation source: river surface water | place: USA:Blue River Watershed | collected 2017-08-16 | reverse complement strand
GAATTAGTCACTGTCATTTTGGGTAATATTCCAGTATTAATAAAATTCGTACCTCCTATTACTTTGGATCGTACCTACTTATCCTGGTTTTTATAATTAAAGAATATAATGCTTCATTAGAAATTGCAAAATGTTGAATTTGTTGTTGCATTTGTTGGCTGTTTTGATTTTACTTTCCTTTTTCCTAACTATATACTATGAAAAATCAAAAATAAGTCACAGTAATAACAATTATAGTAATAATCATCAACATAATCCATATATCGATAGGAGAATATATAGTAAGGCATCAATATCATACCCGCCAAAAGCGAATCTGTCATCATTTACAATAAATAACAATAATAATATAATTAATGACAATAATAGAAATACGAATTACTATCCTCAATATAAATCATTATTAGATATAATAACACAATGGAATCCTGATGAAGCTGATCCACCAATAGAGCAAAAATTTCAAGAAACATTACAACATTTTAATTATAGTAATATAAATGAAAGAATGATGGCAAAATATTATCGTGATAATGAAATACCATTTAAATTATATAATATACCAGATATAGAAAGTGTTATTTTAAAATGGTCAAATGAAGATTATTTAAAAAAAGAATTAAATCGTATATCACCACATGTTGAAGAATCAAAATCAAATCATTTTATGTATTGGTCATTACGTGGTACATCAAAAATGAAAGATTATATACCACCAACAAAATTAGTGACATTAAATTTTAATGAATGGTTACAAAAAGCTCATGATGCTGATATAAAGAAAATTAAATCAACAGATAAACATTATTATTTTATGACTGGTTCATTAAAAGGCGATGCTCATCATTCGTTTATTGCGCGTGATTTTAATAATATTTTTACTGATTTAAAAGAACCAAATTTTTTTATAACAAATCTTAAAGGTAATAAAGGGATTCAATGTAGATTTGCAATGAGAGGAATTATTGCCGAAGCACATTATGATACTGGACGTAATATGGTTGCTATGATAAAAGGTTCAAAAAGATATATATTAACTCCACCATCTACATGTAAACAGTTAGGGATTATTGCCGACACCAAGCATCCATCATATAGACATTCTGTTTTAGATTGGAGTGATATTACGCAAGCAAAAAGTCATAATTTTAATAATATACCAGCAATTGACACTATTGTTAATGAAGGCGAAGTATTGTACATACCTAGTTATTGGTTCCACTATATCATTTCGTTGGAATACTCCATTCAGTGCAATTCTAGATCAGGATCGCCACCTAATAATGAAGGACATGATGATATTAAAAAATGCTTTAATACCAAATAATACTATATATAGTTGAATTATATAGTTACAAGTAAAGCAGCAAGTGGGTTGGGTGGGGGAGTTAGTCGGCAATTCTATTTATTTGTATTTATTTGTAAATACCTTTTCTAAGAAGGAGTCCGGAGAAAGGGAGTAAAAATTTCTAATAATAATAGCAGTTCTGCCCTCTAGGTGTCGGATGCCCCTCACCGCGCATACTCCCAGGGGTGTAGCATTCTACTTCTAGTCTACTGGTCAGTGTTGTAATTGTGGGACTCTAATTATTTCCAACCTTACTTCGTAGTCTAATGATGATTTATATTATTCTCTGCTATATAATATGCATTGTGCGAGGGTCGGTTATCCAAACAATTGCCGGCGGCGGATCATCAACAACTAATGGTATTGCTGGTACAAGTTACTGGATTAATAGTGCATTAGATGCTGTTGTAGATAGCTCAGGAAATGTTTATATTTGTGCATATACTCAAAATAAGGTATTAATGCTTTCAACAGCAGGAATAATTTCTACTGTGGCTGGTACAGGGGCTACTACATTTAGTGGCGATAATGGACAAGCAACATCAGCAACATTGTATTATCCTACCAGAGTCGCAATTGATTCAAGTAATAATTTATATATATGCGATTTTAGGCATAATCGAATTAGAAAAGTTGCAGCAGCAACTAGTATAATTACTACTGTTGCTGGTACTGGTACTGCTGGATTCAGTGGAGATGGAGGTCAAGCTACAGCTGCAGCAATAAATTTACCTTGGGCTATTGCATTAGATACTAATGGTAATATTTATATTGCTGATACTAGTAATTACAGAATAAGATTAGTAACAGTATCAACTGGTATTATTACAACCATAGTTGGAACTGGTTCAAGTGGTTACACTGTTGATGGTGCAGTTGGTACTTCGACAAGTATTACTAGTGTTTATTCTGTTGCGTATAGTAAATATAGTAGCATGTTATATTTTACTGATAGTAGTAATAATCGTGTAAGATCAGTTTCTGCTACAGGGATAATAACCACTGTTGCTGGTACAGGTGTGGCTTCATTTAGTGGTGATAATGGACAAGCAACAAGTGCTGGTTCTCCGAATCCACGGTCTTTAGCATTCGATAGTAGTGGTAATATTTATATAGGGGAGTATTCAAGTAGTAATCATATACGTAAAGTTACACTTTCAACTGGTGTCATTCAGTCAATCGCTGGTAGCGGCACAAGTACGGGTTATTCCGGCAACGGCGGAGAACCTACATCGGCTCAATTTAATTGTATCGAAGGAATTTCTGTCGATAGCAGTGGAAATATATACATAGGAGATAGTAATAATAATGTGGTTCGAAAGATAACTATAGCTGGAACTAACTCACCGACCTATACACCTAGTGTAACTCCTACTCGAACTCCCACAAGTATTCCAACGATTATGCCAACGCGCATACCAACAACTGTCACACCTAGTAATATACCCACAGTTACTCCATCAATGCCAACTTATACGCCATCTTTTTCGCCTTCTTATGGGAGCGGATATATCACCACTTTTGTTGGTACAGGCACTGCTACTTCTACTGGGGATGGAGGTGCTGCTTCATCGGCAACTATTAACTATCCGCAGGGTGTTGTGTTCGACAGTGTCAACAATATTCTATATGTTTCGGAGTTATTCGGATATTACGTGCGGAAGGTTGACATGAGCACAGGTATAATCACAAAGTATGCTGGTACAGGTACTATGTGTAGTGGCTCTGCATGCACGGGATTGAACGGTGCGGCAACTTCAGCCCAGGTCAATCCTACTGGTTTGTGTTTGAAAAGTAACGGTGATTTGATTATTCCAGGGTACACTGCATACAGAGTGTTGAAGGTCAGTAGTAATATAATCACTTCAATTGCCGGGACTGGAACCGCCACTGTTTCGGGTGACAATGGTGCGGCAACAAGTGCAACTATTAAAGCACCATATAGCTGTCAGTTAGACTCGAGCGGGAATATATACGTTGCTGATAGAGGAGGTAATAACATCCGGAAAATCACAAGTAGCACTGGAATTATTACCACGTATGCTGGGAGTGCAACCGGTTCATCTGGTTCAACCGGTGATGGCGGTGCAGCCACGTCCGCGTTACTAAACACCCCATATTCTATCGCAATCGACTCTTCCAATAACTTATTCATTGCTGATTACAGCAACAATAAGATCCGCAAAGTCGCTGCTAGTACAGGTATAATTTCCACCGTCGTTGGCACTGGCACAGCCTCTTACAGTGGTGACAACGGTCCCGCGACATCTGCTGCCATACAGTGGCCAAAAGGTATACTTCCCGATGGCGCTGGAGGTTATTACATCAGTGATTATTGCGCTATTAGATATGTCTCGTCAACGGGCGTCATAACCACCATTACAGGCGGCTCGTCGTGTGGAATTAATGACAACGTGATTGCTGCATCTGGCAAAGTTAACTTGCCGTCTGAACTTGCGTATGACAGCAGCGGTAATCTGTACGTCGCGGACTACTCTAACCACAGGGTGCGCAAAATTAATGGTATTGTGGCGGTGCCTTCTGGAACTCCAAGTAATACTCCTACCTTCCTCCCTTCAAGCACTCCAACAATTATACCGAGTATAACTCCAAGTGCAGCTCCCTCTACAACGCAACCTTCAACTATGTCCCCAACAACAATAATTCCAACTACAACCTTGCCATCATTATTACCAACGCAAGCACCAAGCGTGACACCTACCAAGTCACCAACAGCTTCTCCTTCACTTGCACCATCTACAATACCATCTACAATATCGCCAACTGTAATCCCTAGTGTTACACCAACTGCGGCGTTAAGTATATCCCCAACAACAATAACTCCAACTCCAACCTTGCCGTCAGTATCACCGACGCAAGCACCAACTGCTACTTCTTCACTTTCTCCAACAGCTTCTCCTTCGCTTGCTCCAACAACAATATCACCAACTATAATCCTCAGTGCTACACCAACTGCGGCTTCAAGTGTATCTCCAACAACAATAATTCCAACTACAACCTTGCCATCAGTATTACCAACGCAAGCACCAAGCGTGACACCTACCAAGTCACCAACAGCTTCTCCTTCACTTGCACCATCTACAATATCGCCAACTATAATCCCTAGTGTTACACCAACTGCGGCGTTAAGTATATCCCCAACAACAATTACTCCAACAACAACATTACCAACGCAAGCAACTCCTTCGCTTGTACCATCTACAATGTCACCAACAATAACTCCAACCGAAGCTCCAACGAATCTGCTTACTGCATCTCCGACGATTGCACCGACGACGTTACCTAATCTCAGTCCAAGTGACTCACCAACCATATCCCCATCACATGAGCCTACCGCCACTTCTTTCCCATCATCTCAACCAAGTGCGCATCCGACCGCATCACCAACGCAAGTAGAACTTCTGTTACTCGACGGATTCAGTGCAACCTGGTCCAACAAGTATGTGAAGACCAAGGCTAAATACTACTTAGCAGCTTACATTGCTTTCTTCTGTGGTATATTTTTCATTTTGTGCGTTCTCGACTACTTCCATCTGATGAAAGCGAGGTCGCATCGGCTGCTTGAGACTGCATTTTCATCAAATTTATACCAGAAATCTTTGCTTCGAAGTAGTAAAGGGCAGGTTGTTCTTGCTGGTTTATATCAATTGGATAAAGATATTCAGAAGTTGCTAACGGCTACTGGCCAGCAAGAGTCCGTTCGATCGCTTGAAAGCAACACATTTGATGACCCAAGTACAAGGAGAATCGAAGAAGCACCGAGTAATCGGTCGATGGCACAATTACTTAAATCGTCGAAGAAATTTACATTTAATCGTGCATTTCACAAGTATCTGCAGCAAGGGCGCTCTTACCTAGGCTGCGACAAAGGGATCTTCTTCTCCAAAGGTGTCAGCATCTCTTTCTTCTCCTGTGTATTGTTACATTTGGAACCCGGCTTGGTGGAGGATTTTGTATTACATGTGTGTACAAATCACTCATTTATCTCTTGCTTCATGGCGCCATCGGGATCGGACTACAGCAGAAGCGGTAGAAGGTTGGTGTTTATGATGCAAAATATTACCGCCTTTTTTATATCTGCGTTTACTTCATCGTTATTCAATTTCTGCGGCTTGGGTGTGTTGTTCAGTAATGCGTTCGACGTGCTCGTCATATCCCCTGTGTCGCTGAAACTGGGTGAGTTCACCAAGTATTTCTACACTCTCAAGTACAGTGTTGACCTTTCCGATGATTCCACTTCATTATCAGGTGCCTGGAGTGTAGTAGTCAAGCAATCGTTGGTGTATTTCTCACGTTACATCGTGTTCTTCATGATCATTTGTGGTCTGGTGTTACTATTCTTGAGTGCGTTATTCACGTTCAGCGAGAATCGCGATGGTATAATCACACAATTCCTGTGGCAAGTACTTCTGGTAGCGATAGTGTACGAGCTTGTAGTGTCCTGTCTACTGTTTGTCAGTAGCTACTACTACCGTGTATCACTAGTTGTCTGTGGTCATGACTTCGTCTTGCTAGAAATAGGCACGAGATATTTAGAAATCATCACTAAAACCGAGCTGCAGCTCAATCACGATTACGTTATTATTCACCAGGTGAAATGCTGGCTTCAGGTGGACTACGTCGTGAGCAAACAATACGCGTTGATGAAGGGACTAGACTATGCTCCGGGTGCTGATGGCAATAGAGATACGATTGCTATCTCCAATATTAGTGAAAATCCAATGTATGCCATTTCTAACGCGGCAGCGGCTAGTCGCAGTGACCACGCAGGTAGTATAGTAGAGGATGACGATTACAATGCCAACAACAGGTTCAGCAGCAACACCCAAGAGTCCGCATCGAGAGATAGCACCAGTGTCAAGAGTGATACTAAGACAAAATTTCTCTCAATTTTTGCTAATAAGAATTCAAGAGTTCCAACAAGAAACAGAATATGATGCGAATTGCGATAACAACGAAGAATTGTTCGAACAATGGAAATGCAAGAGGAAGTTCAAGGATAACACAAGAGTCAGCTTTATCAAAACATTCGAGTACTTCGAACGTGGCGCGCAAGCGTGAGAGGATCTGTTTGTTTAACGACAATATATATATTACCTATTTCTTACCACCTGCTAATAAATTCTTGAAGAAATCTGACGCATCTTCTGTAGCTGTTTCTGCGACATTTATTCTTTTCGACTTGACTTTCGTGGTTGGTTTTGTATCAATATTTTCACTTACACCGGTCGCGTTCACCGAGGTGGTGGTATTGCTGCTACTAGTGGTACTACTTGCAGTGACTTGGTTTACAAATGCTACTAATGAACTGATCCATTCACTGTCACTTTCAGTCGCGCCACTAATATTATTCAAATTTGAATTACTACTAGTCGACTTCATTGCTAGGTTACTCTCGACGACAGTCAAGTCAACAGTGTGCAACGAGGGATCAGTGCTCATATTGTAGCCCGTTTTTATATTGATTAATTCTATTGTATCTGTACCTGCAGGAAGGAAAAGACTATCTAAGCTATCGTCAATATGGTAATGCGACTGCAACGACGGTATTTCGTTGTATAGCGATAGCAGCATCAGTCGACGTAGACTTGAAATATTACAGTTCTTTGTTACTGATGTATAAACTAATGATATTCCATACTCTAAACATATTACTCTTAGTATACCTTGTATCTCTTTTAGGCGTTTAATAACCAAGACATCAGTCGAAGATGTTAGTGCAGAAGTTAACTGGTCGCATTTACATCCAACTACTATAATTGGAATATTAATAAACTTTGTAGTCACATTATTACCATAATTTAGGATTAATGATGATTGAAAAATTGTATTTTTTATTATAGATAGCCATTTTTTAAGTGACGTAACACTTGAATTGTCCTCTTTACTGGCATCTACACATATTATTATACCTAATCGAGATGTATTGATCATATTTAGCAATGAATTAATTAATTTGCTGTATATAATTTCATTTTTAATCATCCATAGATTAATTTTATTCATTTCTTGTATTTGTGTATGACTTTGCATATCTGACATATCTTCAGAGATCCCTTCGCACGAAATATATGAAAAATCTATAATATTATCAGTTGTAGAAGTAGAATTGCCACTTAAGATATTAGCTAATGCTGATTTACCAACTTCAGCATCACCTACAATAAGGTAGTTACCGATACTGGGCTTGATGCGCTTCGACCCAGCACTTAACATGGAGCTCCATAGCGACATTTATGCTGCACCGAGGAAGAATCTCTTTTTCTTTCCTCTTTTTTTTAAAATTCTTTCCTTCAAAAAATTTAAAAAGCATATGAAGTCCACACCCAATATGTTACAATGAAAAAAACAATGAAAAAAAGAATTATTTAGCTGCAAATTCTCTCGACTAACTCGAGCATTTGGTTGTATTTCTTGATTTTTACGTTTTCTACTTCAATGTATGCGGTGGCTACGTCGTTAATGTCTGGTCGCAGCATCCGCTTATTTCCATTGATGTCCACGTACATGGTACCGTCAAACCACCAACCTTCAACGGGTTTATGGCTATATTTATTCTGGATACCATATAAAACGTTATCTGTCAGATCGGTGATGTGCAAAAGCTCTTTAGTTTTTAGTCTGAACAACTTGCAATGTTTAATCAAATCCCTGAACAAAGAAGTATCACTGTCATTACATGCCCCATGCATGTACAGGTGATTGACACCACCGTTGTCCGCGTCATCGTATGGTCTGATTAATATAGAGCTGTCACTCGCTTCTATATGAACTAATGTGGATTTATTTGTACTGACGCTACTAGTGGCGTTGGAGTTGGTGACACCACTTCTAAATCTACCTGAGGAGAGTCGAATAACACCATAACAAGAGACAACACCGTTGATTAACGACTTCACATCACTCATTTTGGTTGCCTTGATTTGAGTGATGTAATTATTGAATAACTTGCGACCTTCTTCATATTGTTTGTTGGTTATTACTTTGACTTTCGCAAGAGTTATGCACCGCTTGAGACCGATCGAGTTATCCAAGTTCTTTGGGACGCTCCAAGTGTCATCAAACACGGTGTTACATGTGGCGTTAGGAAACAGTAGCATCAACACTTTAATGACGCATTGAATGTCCCAGCCTTCATTATCTTCCACTTTCAACGCTGTCAAACCTTTGTCTAATACCATCGGATTACACGAGAGGCGTGGGACTAACGGGATATCCACCGCGCTAACACCGGTGAAGCCGCAGCGCAGTGAATATAAAGCCTTTTCTTTCAATATAATACTGCTGTTTCTGATATTACTCTTGTCTTTTTTTGAGTACTTCTCCACTGCTTCAACCATGTATTCAATGCATAATTCGTCCAATCGAAGACTCACCGGAGTAATGCGGAAGCTAATAATATCATTAGAAATGATGCGATATAGCATTGCCTTTGTCTGCGTGTAAACCTTGCTTTGATTTGTCTCATCCATGAATATAATCATATCAGCCAAGCCTTGTTGACACAACGCCGTCACTGATGCCTTGACGGTTTCCCTGCCAATACCGATATTACTTGTAATTGTATTGCATACGGTTGATAAGAACTTCACTGATAAAAGAGGCACAATACACACGGGATGCGCGTGTGAAATCGTGCAAATATTGAAGATCAGGTCAGAGAGCAGCACGTAGACCTCTGGAATCACAATAATAGTGCAAACGATGACATTATCTGTGTATTTACCTGTTTTAGGTTTACTCTTACATGCTTGGATGACGTCGCTCATGCTACTCTTGATAACATTGTGCATATTCTCCTTCTTGTTGCTCATAAAATCAATCAAACAGCCGTGGACTGTGTACTCACTTGATAACGAATTTCTAACTCTTGATTTAATTTGATTACCTACCGCAAGAATACCACTACCAGGATAACCTAGAACAAAGATAACTTGCGTTGTGGGCACGCTAGTGGTGACGGCGCCATCTTGTATGACGTACTCTTTGTTACGTAACCGCTGCGACTCCGAAATGACGTGGAAACATTTCATTAAGTAGTACCCAAATCCTGGAAGATTTGGTATATTCGTCGTATAAAGTGGCCGTCGACCATATTTAATGATTTTGCTGGCTGACTCAACACTTGAGACACCATCTTCTTCAGCCAAGTAGTTGTATAAGGATGCGCTATCGTCGGTAACACTCCAATAATCAATACTAGTCAAGTATGAACGTATGATGTCTACCGGTATTTTGCATCCAGCACCTCGAACATTTGGTATATCATGAATTCGGAGGGTGACCTTCCACTCCTTCAATGCCTCTGTAATCACTGGGTAAACACGCGAACTTTTACGAACATAAAATGCTAACAATTGAGGTTCGTAATCATTATTCACACCTAATGATGGAAATGCGCGTGCCAATGGATTGTAGGTGTTATATTTTAGGTATTTCCCCCGACCAAGAACATCATCCATGTCGTTGTTGATGGCATTTGCCTTCTTAGCCAACTCTTTGTTGCTGTATAACTGCAGGACAATGACGATTCCTTCGGGTAAATCTAAATGACTGCCATCTAAGCCACCGCGCTCTAAAGATTGCTCTAAAAAATCAGATGCATCGATAGTCCACATGTGACTCACATGCACACTCATTGAAACTAATATCGGCAAGGTCGAAGTGTACATTTTTTCAATCAAAAAACCATTGGTGAACAGTCGAAACTCAACATTTAACGGCGATAATAAGGGATGGTCCGCGAACACAGGGGCGTGTAATAGACCAGTGCCGGTTGTTTCAATAGGTCTTCCAAGACCAATCGATGCTAACATATGCAGGCTTCTAGTGCAACGAAGCAACCTTTGTGTTGTAATTTCTTCAGCACCATTACCAAGGATGCAACGGTAGTAAGGTACTGCATGTGTTACACAATAGGCATCGCTTATCAATGGTAGAACAAATTTATTGTGCGCAACAGACTCGGAGACGCTTTCGTAGACTGGAGCGAACAGAAAAGTGTCACCGACTGCGACTGTGCCAGTATTATCACCTTCACCAAGCGATATACCACTTACAGATACACGAACATAAACCCATATAGTGCCACCCATTTCATCAATATCTTCAATAGAAACTATGCGACCTAGTGCATCTAAACAGTCAATATGAACCAATAACTGCTCGTCCATCACTAAGACGACTTCATGCAACCCTAAATAGGGTATATCCTTCAATATGACCGAATGTGGTTTACCTTTCATTACATCATCGATACCTTGTTGGATATACGTGGCTGCATCAAGTACGTCGTTGTGCATAGAAAACGCTTCGCGTACAACAAATCGTAATCCCAGCCAAATTTTGACATACAATGCTTCTAATCTATTGATAGCATTGACAATGTTAGCACTGATGCGAAGTGCTTCAATCGGGATATTTGCATCTACTTCTACGGGTTGTGCTACATTATTTTCGACGGAGTCTTCCTCGTCTTTTCCCTCGGCAATGTCTGCATTTTCATCTTCTATTACTTCGTTTACTAAAGCGTCTACATCTCTAATGTATTCAATTGATTTACCACGCTGTAGGAAATAAGTACGACACCATCGCATACCTGTGCTAGGTTCACATGATTCATATACAACATGCAAACTGTTTGCTGCAGCTTTATCCTGCCATCCTTTTAATGGAGTATCGCTGCCGATGTAATTGGTATCAGCGCCGAAGTATAAAATTGGTTTTAATGATGGATCTGGTGAATAAGGACATTCCATGCAGCCAAATTCGAATAACATATCTAATGGACCTACTGCATCATCTGCTGTTACTTTTGTCCGTTGGTCAGCAGTGTGAGCATCTAATTGGCTGATCAATTGCTCACTATGTGGCACTATAGACTTACGAACAATGTCAATCGCATTATCCACGGTGTAACTATCAATAGTTCTAAATATTATGTCAATATATTCGGCAATATCAACCACATTGAACTTATTTGTGAATATACCAACAGGTACAAAAACACTATCAAGTGCAAAAGATTGTATTAAAGGCCATGATTCGATATCTTGGATAGTTTCATATCCAAGAGGGACAGGTATTCCTACAATTCGTCCGAAATCTACTGATTCTAACATCATTCGTTTAAAATTCACACATTTCCACTCTTGATAAACATCAATTTCGTCGTCTTCTTTAGAGGTGGCAGTATATTCAATAATATGAGAGCAACCTTGGAATAATACAGGTCCAATTAATGATTTAATCTGTTCATTCCAAATTACAGAAACTGAAGTCTCTTGAATCAATAGAACAATTTCTTCTAAACACTCGTACTCAGTATCAATGAGGGCATCTAACAGATCTTTACCCAAAGATGCCAAGAATAAATATTTCAATATTTGTATCGCAAATTTATTATTTCTTCCATCTGGTCCTGGCACGATGAGAATTCCTTGCGGATAATTACTGTTTTCATTCGAACAAAGTCTTTGCAATGCCTTTAGACGCAGCGTACTGCTGGTCACGTTTAAAGGATTACTAGATAAATCCATAGAATACGCCTTAAGAGATTTTTGTATTCAATTTTTTAAATTGACGGTACGTAGGGATTAATGGTAGTTAAATACATTATTAATCAAAGCCTATAGAATCGTCTCCAGTTGACTCGTTAGTGTTATCTGCTCCTGTTTGTCTATTATTCGCACGAATTACACTTCTTGAAAAATTTCTAACATTTGTATTGTTAATGACTCCATTAGGACCAAGAATATTCGAAAGAAGACCAGAAATTGCGCTTGAATTTTCGTCAGAAGCACCGAATGCTGATGCTATCGCTGACACTGCGACATTTAATGTTTGATCAAGGCTATTGATAGAATTCACATCGACGAAATCATTGCTAACGGATACTCCAGCACTATTATTACTGCTAGTAGTGGACACCACAATTGGAGGATTTTGTTGTTGATTGTTGTTATT
>JACCDO011611575.1_pt1 | contig 12335 bp, 10 predicted proteins | sample 7446101 | NCBI WGS metagenome assembly JACCDO01 (sample SAMN15323440, study PRJNA562643) | freshwater metagenome | isolation source: river surface water | place: USA:Blue River Watershed | collected 2017-08-16 | reverse complement strand
CAGCTTGATTAGCTTCAACAGCATCAAGAGTTCTAAGGATACCATTAAAGCCTGCAAGTGATCTAGATTCCCATGGGGTAGCAACATCAGAATTAACATTAACAGAAGCACAAGCCATAGCAACAGCAAGATAGCGACCATCAACAATAAATGTAGTAGCTACACCTAAAGCATCAGTTAAAGTAATAGATGTCACATCAGGATAGATAACACGAACACGAGAGCTATTAGTTAAAGTAGCAAGGCGACCTGCTTCTTTAGGAGTAGTGCCTGCTGCAAAACCCATAATAGCTGTTCTTTCTGCTCTATATCTCAATGAACTTTGTAAATCACAATGTTTAGAGAGTTCAGATAAGATAGTTTCATTAGCAGGAACAAGAGGTAGAATTACAGATGGGAATAGACCTGTAGTGATTTGACCTTCTACTTGACCGAGAGCAGTTAAGATTTGAGCTGTAGTAGGATCACCTTGACCTGGTTCAAGAGCAATTTGTTTACAAGCTAAAACAGAAGCACCATTAACAAAAGCAAGATAAGCTGCTAAGGATAATGAGTTATCAGGACTAATAGCACCATATTCATTAATCACATCATTTAAAGTAGTGAATAATTTAGTAGCAAAGTCAGTTTTGGCTCTAGTAAAGGTTACATAATATACTTGACCAATAGAAGGTTCTTTACCACCCTTATCAAAGGTTTCAACAAAAGCTGAGTTACCTACACCCACATTAGTAGTATTAGAAACAAGAAGTTCAACACCATTAATGACTAAAGCTGGTAAATTAGAATTGCAAGTAAAGGTAGTAGAAACTTTCCATTCAAAGTAAGATGTTACAGATACAGGATAACTTAAACCACCTTCTAAAGGTAATACAGTAAAAGTAAGACCTGTGACATCGTCAACATAGGTTTGACCTACAACACCATCTTGACCTACACCATCATTAAACTTAGAGGTATTAGAAGAGCCTGAGCCTTTAGGATTATTAGAGGTAACATAGAAACCATTGATACCATCTTCACCTACAGCACCATCACCAACAACAATTTTAAGACCATTACCCTTAGAGGTAATAGCATTGCCACCAGTAAAGGCAAGACTTGAACTAATACCTTCGCCGAGAGATTCAAATACTACATACTTTTTACCAGTGGAAGCAGTATGGACATAAGCAACAGCTTGTGCTGCAAAGTAATTAGCACTTGGAGTTACACCGAATAATAAGTCAGTTAAGGTTGCTGATTGATGGTTCATCAATGCACTAACAATTTGACTAGCAGTAACTGATTTAGCAGTAGATGTTACATTAGTAGCAGTACCGACAGTATCATTAGCACTACCACTTAATACCTTTAAGTAGCTACCAACAGTAGCATTATTAAGGGTAATTCTAACAGCTGCGCCTTCAATAGAAACAGTAGCATCAACACCTGCACCAACAAAAGCTGAGTCAATTTGACTAGCTACAGTAGATACTGATGTTAAAGCACCATTACCATCAGCACCAAATGTTGTAACAACAGTAGTACCACTAGCATCAATGATCAATACATTATTAGCAGTAGAAACAGTAGTATCTGTACCATCATAGAAATTAACAGCTGCTTGAGATTCACCAGCTTCTTGACCTTCAGACCAACCTAAAGTCAATTTAAGGGTAGGACTTTCAAGAACAGCACCTTGATATAAAGCAGGACTAAATCCGATTGTTAAACCTAGATTTGTTAAAGCACTACCACTTATAACACGAACACCAAGTTCACCTGTTGGTAAATGGTAAGTATTACCTGGGATAACACGATTTCTTAGGATTAAGTGATCTTGTAAAGCACCAGTGCTTAAAGTAGTTCTGCTATAAGAGGCGATAGGTAAGAAACCGAATTTAGTTTGAGTTTCATCAATATCATCAGCATCAATACCAGCAATAATAGCAAAATCATCTTCTGGGTCAGCTTGAGAAATAAATTCGATGTACCCATAATTATCTGCAACACCTGGAGGTCCTGCTTCTGGCATAGCCAATAGGGTGAATACTAAATGACCTGATGTTTGAGTTACACCGATTTCAAGACCTGTAAAGTCATCATTACCAGCGACTAATAATGCAACGGCATTGTCTATTTGAGTCTTAACAGCTTGTGCTAATGCTGTAGCATTAGCATATACACCTGCTGGTATAGTAATATTTAATTGTCCAGTAGAACCATTAACATCACCAACATATTGAAAGGACAAAACATTATAGGATCCAGCTACAATTTCCAAATTACCTTCCATGGAAGTCATGGCGATATATTTAGGTGCTGGTAAAGTACCTGTATCGAGAGACCAAGTATTTAAAGCATCTGCAATATCAGTAACATCTTTATTGTTAGCTACAACAAAATTAACATTCATTTCTTGATTATCAATTTTGAGGTTTAAGCTATTATTACCACTTGTAAAATCTAAAGTAGTATTATTGCTATCATTAGTATAAATAAGGTGTTGGCTGACTAATTGGGCAAGACCACCTGTAGCACCTGTAGCAGTAGTACAATTAGATAAACTTACATTACTTGTAAGAGCAGTACCATCTACTTTTAATGCAATTTCATCACTCTTAGTAGCAATAGGGAAGTAAGGTTCAGCACCAGGACTAAAGAATATAGCACTTGTTGAATCACTTTCAGCAAAAGTAACAGTAACTGTTTCATTAACAGGTTTACCACCAATTATATGAGCATCTGGGTATAATTCACTACCTGAAGGGAATACAAGGTCAACACCATCTAAGTCGCCACCTTTAGCACCAAGACTAACACCATATTTATTAGCACCCTTAACAGAAACAGTATATTTACCTACATTACTACCACCAGCTAAGGTATTAGTAATAACATATTGGTTGCTACCATCAGTTGTATTATCCGTTAAGGTACTATAATAGAATGTAGCAAATACTTGTTGCCCTTCAGGAACAACACTACCTAAAGTAATAGTAGAATCATTAGGATTAACTCTAACAACAGTAGCATTATCTTTTTCTAAAGCATCAGCAATCCCATAACCGACTTTAACTTGAACAAGATCAGTTCTAGAAGTAGGAGTGCCTGTACCAGTACCATCAACGGGTTGGTGAGGTAATTTAAAGGTGCTTGGTAATGATCTGGCTGGATTAACAGAGGTATCAAGAACTCTAGTACATTCAGCGAGGTATACTTTTTCATCTTTAAGATTAGCAGTAACTTGGCTACTTGTTAAAGGGATAGAACCATCAGCAGTGATACCTTCAGAAACAACAGCAACAGTACCCCAATAGATTTTATCATCTTTGAGAACCCAGTCAACACCTTGAATAAAGTTAGAAGAAGCACCACCTGAGCCATCAGCAACAAGAGAAACACTATCTACACTAAGGATGTTGGTACCTGGTAAATAGTCGAATTGGTCTCTAAAGCTATTGTAGTAATAAGAAACGAGAACTTCAGAACCGACTGCTGGTGGTGTAGAAAGAGTAAAATAGCCGTTAGTACCATCCAAAGCTAAAGGTACAACTTCGACACCATCAACAGTAACAGTAATATCGGTAACATCAGTAGTAACAACCCCACCATTAGAACCATCAACGATAGGGAAATAGTTGGTATAGAAATTTACATTACGGCTAGTAGCTTGATCAGTGCTAAAACCAAGAACAGAATTAGCATTTCCATTCCCAATTTTAAGAGAAATATCAGAAGTAAGGGAGATTTGATCTTCATTATTATTGTCTGTATATGTATCTGCTACTAAAGAACCTGCACTAGCTGCATTAATAAGAGCAACAACAGTAGCTAAATCATCAGCTCTGTTAGTAGTGACAGTAGGAGTATTGATAGTATATTTAGTACCATCTACAAAAACAATAAAAGTTGTAGTAGAGGCATTAAAAGAAAGACTAGCACCTGTAGCTAGTAATTCAGCACTATCAGTAGATACTTGACTAGATACATCTTCTTCTTCAATTAGAGTATCAGTTCTTTTGAAATAATAGCTTAAGAGAACAGTATCAGTATCTTGTAATGTTTGAGCTAAGGTAACAATACCTTTAGCAGCATTTACACCAAGAACAACAGTAACTTGACCATTAACAGTAGCAAGAATACTATTACCATTAGTAGCAGTAGTGCCTGTACCTGTGCCATCAACGATAGGAAAATGTTGGACTTGTACTTGTGTAGTATCTCCATTAAATTCACCGAGTATGGGGTCGCCACCTGGTGTATAACTAAGAACCCCACGACCTGATAGGTTTTCATCAACAGCTTGTTGGTCGATGGTAGAACTAGACCCACGAACAACAGTAGCTGTTTTAGTTGAAATAGTTTCTTTCCCTGTACCTATAAGAAGGGGTACTCTACCTGAAAGAACGGTAGCAGGGTTAGTAGTTTGAAATATACTTTCTGTATAAACACCTGGTGGTGCATATCCGCCTCTAATAGCCATGATTTAAACTCCTTAAGTTTCTTGTTGATAATTCATTCCAATTTCATTACGGGCTTCATTTTTAATGGTCTTCAGATTAACACTATCTGGTTTACTCATAAAGTATTGACCTTTAGGGGAAACCATAATATGTTTACCTTCTTCACCTGTTGCATTAACAATGTCCCATTTGTCTTGTCTTCTTTGATAGATGATTTCCCATTTTTCAGCAGAATCTTTAGCTACAATTCTTTCGATATCTGTATCTAGAGATTCAATACCTGAAGCTTGAGGGCGAACTATACCATCAATTTTAGCATCATATCCAACAGATGCTTTAGCTTCTAAAGACATAGCAGGATCATTACAGTTTTGACATGAGGTTTCATTTACTCCAAGATTGACTCTTTTGGAAAAACGAAAACCACAATGATGACATTGGAATTTAACTATTGGCATAAAGACTCCTTATTTACTTATATAAGCTAAATAAATAAATTATCTTATTCTCTGCTTTAAATAATCATTACCTATAGTCAATAATGGATCAGAACTAGGTAAAACTTCCACAGGAATAAGACTTATGCTTTTAATCAGCTGATAGCTGTCTATAATAGGTATATGAATAAACCAATCTGTTTGTAATGTAAAACTCATACTTGCATTATAAAAATAATCATCCCCATTTTCATCATATGCTTCTTCCGATTCACCACCATAGCTTACATCATTCATATTTAACCCCCATTCCCCTAATTTAGACCTTAATACCCCCCATGTCCATACTACCATATGGTCTGATATATCAGCTTGTGAATGTGGATCACGAGCTATTATATCTATATCTATAGATACATCAAATCTCCCACCATATTCTTTATATATGGGGTTTTTTTCTTCATATACAACAATAGCTTGTTGATCTCCGTCATTTAAATTACGACCAAAATGTATTAAGACACCTGGTATAAGTTCACCATAAGTATAATCTGGCTGTACTTCATAGGGCTCAAAATTATCTATATATTCTGTATAGTTTATTTCTAATGTGATACCTTTAGGTAAAGGTTCACCTAAAGTAAGAGTAGTCCCATTTCTAGTATAATCTGTAAAATTCATACGAGAGGGATATTCTATAATTTTTAAAGAATTAGGTGTAGGAGTTCCTAATAATTCTATAGTAGTAGGATTTAAAAATACAGGAGCTGTTTCTTTTCTTTTTTTATACTGAGTCATATTGACATTAAAAAGTCTAGAATTTTCAGCTGTTTCTACTATATTTAAGATATAAATACCAGGATCAGCCATTCGACTAGGATAAGGGTGTTCTTTTACCCATTCAATAGAAGAAGCTTTATTACTATTTACAGTTTGAGCTGATAAACAATATCCTTGTATTTCACCTATATAATTTTGAGCTGATAATTGAATATTACTAGCACCACTTGTTTTCACTACCATACCGAATTGGGGTCTTTGTTCAAAGCTATACTTGCCTTGAATAAAATGAGATAATTCAGGATATCTTGGGTGGTCAGCCCAATGTGCTTTAAGTTCTTCTATTATTAGATTTCTTACTTGTAAAGTCAGATTATGGTACATATTACTTTTCTTTAAGGATAAGAGTATTCTTTTCTATATCCATAAAATATAAACCGTCTAGGGATTTTTCATTACCATCTTTATCTTGAATTTTTACATTATATGTAAAATTCATAGGGGCATCTTCTTTACTATATTTTAAGATATCCTGGATAATATCATCAATAAATTTATCTGTTGGTTTCAAGATTGTCTCTCCTCAAATAGGATCATTTGCATAATTTTATTTATAGCTTTATTTGTACCTCTTGCAACCCCTTTTTCAATCCATGTCCATTTTTTTATAGCTGGATGCACCCAAGCATCTGTTTTTTGTAAAGGGACTGTCCTAAATATCATATGCCCTTTATCATCTTTTAAAGGTATTACTGATAAACTACTATTAGCTTGTTTAGTTAACCAATCCATTTTTTTAGGATCACTATCATATAAATATTTAGTAATCCATTCCCATTTACTAAATATTACTATATCTCGACCTTGTATTTCATAAAAGAATGATTTGAAAAATCGTTCTTCTCTAGGTACAGCATCATATAATCTTGAGGCTTCTCTAGCTTGGTATTCTATACCATCTACAATTTCTTCCCCAAATACTTCAATATATTTAAGAACATCAAGTCCAGAGACACCCCTAGCTCTTGTAGCTTTAGTTCTTAATACAAATTTTCTATTTTTATCATTGATACTACTGCCTGACATATCAGGTTGTAAGTTTATGCCACCTATAGCCATTTTTAACCTCCACTGTTATGATTTTCCCATACAGCTGTTCTACCTCTAAGTAAATGATTCTTAGAAATATCTGGTCTATCATTTTCCATAGGAATAGCTGAATCTGGTTCTGTTTGGTAAGGTGCATCACCTCTAGGATTATAAGTATCTCGGATAGGTTGATAAGTATATTTAGTCTTTTGCCATACTAACGGAACTCCGTCCATAGGTACATCATATCTTATATCCCCTATATCAAGAAAACCTAAATTAAAGTGTTGTTGTAAAACATTACCCCTAGCATTAGGTCTTCTTACAGGACCTATACTGTATCTGTCATTATTTTGTTTAACTATAAAATCTCTTTGTTGAACAATAGGACTAGGACCTATATAGGTTTCATAAGAGTGTTCAAGTCTACGACCTTGTACAGCTTGGCTGATTCTTCTTTCTGAATCATCTGGTGCTATAATTATATCATAGGGTCCTTCATAACCACCTTCTATACCTGTACCGAAACATATTTTACATCTTGAGTCTGGCTGTTTCATATAGATTAAAGTTTTTCTATTAAAATCTCTACAATGGCAAGGAATACCTGTGATCTTTTTTAGAAATAATCTTACTCTTTCACCACCTTGTTCTAATGCCCATTGATTTCTTCTTACCCCTTCTCTCCACATCCAATCCATTTTTTCTATTTCTATATCACTAAAAGGAACAGAGTAGTTTAAGGGGGTTTCATGTAAAACACCTGTTGTAGGGTCTTCTGCAACAGTAGTGACTCTATAATAGGTTTTTTTATCTACCACATGAGCTATTTTATCAGGTATGCTATACCCAAGATATGTGATAGTAACAACACTATTATCATTAATAATTAAATCAGGTGTTTTATCACTATTTATAGGGTCTAGTCTATAACCTTGACTAAGAGTAACTTCACCTGTTTGACCTACTATATAATAAACAGGGGTAATTCTGCCATCTACTTTAACAACAACATCACGACCTGAGCTAGTAGGTTCAATAGAGCTACCTATACGAGCAATAGAGTATTTAGTTTGGAAGGTATAAGTACCATCTTGTTTACCTTTACTGATCCAGTGAGTGATAACTTCATCATGTTGCATTTCAGAAAGACTTACATCTCTATAATATTCACCACCTATGGGGGTAGCATTGATTCTTTTATAAGTGCCTCTGTCTGATGTGCCAGACCTATAAATATTAACACCTCTAATAATCCATCCTTCATTAGCATGAATATTAGTAGGACTTTCCCATCTTAAATCAATAACACCTCTTATAAAGGGGCATAAAGCTGATGTATTTTTAGGTGGTAAAGGGTAAGGAGATCTAGATAATTCCCATCCTGCTGTCATAATAATTCTCCTATAAATTGTATCTTAATATACTGACTTTTTATAAAGGATAAAATTATGGCTGATGTATATCATGGTTCACCTGCATATTTTACAGAGTTTAAATTAAAGCCTCATTATTTAAGTGGGCCTAAGCCAGCAGTTTTTGCGACTTCATCTAAAGGTGTTGCTCTTGTTATGGGGACACATAGTTGGAAAGATAAAGATGCTGATTTTGGTAATATAGATAGAGATAATCATTATTTAGGTGAGATGTGGGATGGGTCATTTGAGAAATTTTGGAAGGGAGTACCTCTGTATTTATATGTATTAGACTCTAAGGGGTTTAAACATATACCTGGATTACAATCTTTTGAGGTGGTATCTTATGAACAACCTAAGATAAAGAAGATTATACATATAAGAGATGCTTATAAAGCGATAGTCGATTCTGGTGAAGTCGAATTAATCCCGTATAATATATATAAGCATATGAAGTTATATTAATAAATAATATGTTACATGAAGTATTATGTTACATGAAGTATTATGTTACATGAAGTATTATGTTACATGAAGTATTATGTTACATATATACTGGAGGTCCTAAGTATTATATTATATAACTTTAAAAGTTAATAAAATTTTATATCTTCAAAATCTAGACTACTTTTCTTATTTATAGTCTTAGACTCAAAATTACCTTTTAATGCTGGAACATGACTAGCTCCAGGTGTTACAAGTACTCTTATTCCTTTATCCTCATAATCCTTTATCTTTTTAAGCATATTTTGACCTCTTATCTCATTATAAGTATCTGAGATAAGAGAAATCTTCTGCTCTTTTAATCCTTTATCTCTAGGAAAAGTCAAGTCATATAATTCTTTACTATCTTCCTCACTCTCAGGTGGGAATTTACCTTTATAACCATTATCCTTTAAAAATTTAATCCCCTCTTCTTGACTCTCTTTATTTAAATCATTTGAAAACCAATCCATCTCATTATCTATATCTTCTTTACTGCCTGATGAATGACCTATATTTAAAGCTAATAAATAAGCCATTCTTTGACCTTCAGTTACACCTAGTCTTTTATTCAATTCTTTAGCCATTAAAGAATCAGAAGACCCTAAGTTAGTATCCTCTCCATCCCATGTATCTATCTGACCCCCACTTTTATTAACCATCTTAGCTACAAGTTCTTGCTCCGTACCAGGTAAATAATTTTTATTCTCATCATCAGAACCTAAACCACCTTCACCTAAAAAGACTACTTGTTTACCCTCTTTCTTTGCATCAGATAGAAAGCTCTTTATTTCAGGAACTAAAAATTCTTTTACCCATTTTTCACTATCTTCATCTAAATGCTTAGTGCCTATTAGCTTACTACCTTTAGGGGTAGATGTTATAAATTCTTTTTTATAGCTTTCTTTGTTATTTATAAGTTCTTCTTCATTTTCAAGTTCATTCTTATAATCGACTTTAAAATCCTCAAGTTTATTTTCTTTAGGTTTTTGACTGTTTTTATCTTCTTTCTTTGTACTCTTTTCCCACTTGTCCCAATATTGCTTTAATATCTTTTTATGGCTTTCAAATTGTTCTGGTCTCAGTGATTTAAGTTTCACTTCATTTTTAGTTTCAGGGTTGACAACTTTTATATTCTCTACTGATTTCCAAAATTCACTCAATTCTTGTTTAGATATTTTTAGCATCTTACTAGCTCCTGTTTAATATAATACAGGGTGTCTTATAAATCATATATGAAAGGACTAAGCTATGAAATTAGCTACAAATAATCATTTCTTCTTAGTTAAAGAAGAAGCTATTCAAGACAATAAATTAGCTACTGTAGGTGAAAGAGAATATAAAATCTGTTTATCAGATAATCTCGTTTTAGGTAGCAACCAAGATTTTTATTATCTCTCAGCTGAAAACCCTAAAATTTATTCTTTTAAGAAAATCAATAAAACTACTTTCGATTCTCTTACTGATGAAGAAGATGCAAATCAAACCCTTATCGCAGCTTTCTCAAGGGTTCTTTACTCATTAGGTGAATTGTATGATGCAAGAGATTGCTTAATTAGGACGAATGATAGGATTCTTGTTTCTCGTTTTAAAGAAGCTACAACAACTAAAGAAGTGATTGTAGCGATTGACCATCTAGATGCTTTTCTTTTAAAGAGAAAGCCTACTATCCCATTTGTTAAAAATCCAGGTCAACTACCATCATGTGATTTGTTTACCTTATTTGAAGAAATGGTAAAAGCTAAAGCTATGGTAGATATTGTTCAATTACAGAAAATCTATCAGAGAAAAACAGCGACTAAAAAATATGGTTCTTTAAATGATGCTGGTGAATTTATCCCTTGTAAGTATGAAACAAGAAGCACTACTAAAGAATGGGCATATCTTGTAAATGCTGATTTTACAAATAATGGTGATTTCAACATTTCTCTTAAAGAAAATGTCGAGTTGTATGATAAAGAAACAGATACCCCTATTAAAGAGGTTGCTGGGATTAAACTAAATATTCAATCCTATAAGTCATATAATCTTTATGATATAGAAGGTTGCCGTATTAAGACTTTACTTATTAGGGTAGATAATAAGTATTTAGATGAGTTTGAATTGAAAACAGGTCTAAATTATGATTTTTTTGAAGAGGGTCCGCATACTGACCATTTTATGTTTGAAATCAATATTGAGGACACTCCTATCCTCAATAAAGAGGTTTATGTGAATACAAATCCAGAAAACCCTAAAAATTTAATCAGTTTAGTTATTATAACGGACTTTTTAAGAGGTCTATTAAAAGATAATACTGTGTTTTCTTTTACACAAGAGCAAATAGATGCTTTAAAAGCATATCATATTACACCAAGTATGAATTTTTCTCCACCTAGTATAACAGAATCAAAACCTGATATAGAATCCTATAAGGTTGATTTTGGTTCTAAAGAATTAAATGTATTAACAAATAAGTTTAAGTCTGGTAATTTCTATTTTGATCGTAGATTCACAATATCAGGTATAGAAAAGTTAAGTCTTCCATTATTGTTAGAAAATGATCTTAGTCTTTTACAAGCTAAAGCATTAAGTTCAAGAGCTAAAGAAGATGAGGCTGAAAAGTTAGTGGTAGATACATATAAGTATTTATTTAAAATGAGTGAAAATAAAGGGGTTGTAGGACAATACTTAGATTTTCAATTAGATACTATAAGAGATGCTTTGTTTTCAAAGGATGTTTTGAGGTTAAAGAATTTACAAAATCTTCTAAATAATAAACTTGACATCTTATACAAGAGGTCATTTTTACCTTTAGTGATAGGTAAAAAATTGAATAGGATTAATTATGAGGGTTTGAATGTAAAGTTGAATATAGATTTAGATAATTCAGATTACTTAATAGAAATTAAATCTTAGTAACGATACGACCATCTTCAAGAATTTGAAAAGGGCTATCATCAGATAGGTCAAATTGCATTTTAATCAATTTAAGTAAGTTTTGAGCCTTTTCTTCATTAGCATCTACATCGGCAAGAAGTCTAGCTTTTTTCACTTCTAGAGTACCGATTTGATTAACAAGTTGGATAGCTGTTTGCTTTAATTCATTAAATTGAGCAAGTTGCTTTTCAGAAAGATTACCTACAACAGAAAAATTAGGTTGTTCAGACATAGTGTTTACTCCATATATATAAAGGGTTTATTCTTATATAAGCACTATACCTAAAAATCAAAGTCTTTTTTCTTTTTCATTTATGTGTAAAGCATTCTGTTTAGCTTTTTTTAGTTTTAACATTATTTTCACATCATTAGATTGAGTATCTATTTTTTTAAATTTCTCTTTCATCAAATCTAACTTAGGTGAATCTTCCTCAGGTAAGATGATATTAAAGCTATCATCAAACAAAGGTTCTTTTAAGATAGGGTATTTAGGTTTATCAAAATCTAATTTAATTTCTTCTAGTTTCATAGATGGTGTTTTAATATACTCTTCTTTATTAAGTGAAGAGTATATAAACATGACCATAGAAACAATAAGTATAGAGATGCCGATATATAAGTCATTCATTTTAAGTCTTTCTTAATTGTATTAAGGAGTTCTTCTGATGACTTTTCTAATTTAGTGCATTTTAATTTAATGTTATATAAGTCGATCTGCTCTTTAGGAGGTGGGTTTATTATCTTTACCTCTTCAGATTTAAGTG